>Ga0233374_1000047_pt1 | contig 35127 bp, 26 predicted proteins | sample ElkDunMinimDraft_FD_180688 | JGI IMG/M metagenome (GOLD analysis project Ga0233374, IMG submission 180688) | Fecal eukaryotic communites from dung pellets of Tule Elk in California, USA - Elk Dung E1 | ecosystem: Host-associated > Mammals > Digestive system > Large intestine > Fecal | place...
CATATTCCCCCATAGATACATGTGCCGAGGTGTTCGGCAAACTGTCCGTAAATCTCTTTGTTGATTTTCTGCTTGGCGTCGGAGAGGTTCAGTTGTACTGTCGACTCCTTTTGAGCCATTGCTGGTAGTGCCATAAGGATGGCCAAAGCTAATGTCGTTTTCTTCATATTAGGTTGTTAGGTTTTGAGGTTTTAGGTTATTAGGTTATAAGGTTGTGAGGCCCACAACCTTATAACCTAACATCCTGTTAGTAAACTGCAACTTTCTTGCCCGCAATGATGTATATTCCCGAAGGGAGTGATACGGTAGCGGTTCCTCTCACAGTGTTGCTCCACACGCGTATGCCTGCAGTGTTGTGGATGGTCACAGGGATGGTGCTGAATGTTGTGATGCTGACACCTCCTGCAACAGGAACTACTGCAACAGGTGTGCTGTTATCTTTGGCAGGGATGTCGCTTATGCCGTCAGCCACGTTCTCCTCAATGAGAGTCAGGCGGAAGTCGTCGGCCTTATACCAGTCGCCTGCTTCGATGCCGAGGTTGAGCGTGCCCTCTTCTCCGATGACAATGTTTTCGATGACAGCTTCCGTGAGGTAGAACTTACCGAATGTGTGTGCATCTACAGCAACCTTGTTGTCGTTGGCAAACATTGTGACGGTGCGGCCCTCGCTTGTGCCCACCATAGCAGTGAGGCGATATGTTCCTGGCACGAGACCTTCTACGGTCTGGCTGATGGCAATACCTGTCGAATCGCTTAAGTTGAGATTGTTGAGCAGGTAGGCTCCGTCGCTGCCCACACCCTTATAGTAAAGGTTGCTTGTCGCTTTAGCCGATGCGATAGTCTTGTCCTCGACAGTCCAGCCAGTAGTGCTGCCCAGCTCAAATGAAGGGTTGACGATGAAACCTGTGCAGTCCTTTTCGCCTTCCACGTCAGTGATGTTGATCTGAAGTTTGTAGCTCTCGATTAGCTCTTCGAACTTGCTTATATAGCTCTTGAGTTCGGCTGCCGACAATGTTCTCTCAGAGAATATCTTTTCTGCTGCAGCAATGGAGTCCATAAAGGCGTTTTGAGCCTCTTCGGTCACAATGTCATGGTATTCGTCGATGAGAGTGTAGCAGGAGTCGATAGCAAGGCCAAGGGTGAGGCACTCGTTGTCGATTTGCATGTTTGAATATGCTCTGAAGCGTCTTGTCGTAGCCTCGTCGTAGAAATATCCGCGCAAACCTTCAGTCATAGCGCCTTCCTCAATAGGCGAGAAGTAGTCGTCAGTGTGGTCGATGAGCATTGCTCCTGTCTGGAGTGTTGTCCCCACGTATGTTCCGATGAATGAAGGGTCGGCATTGACAACAGGCGATGCCAAGCATGTTATGCCTGCTGATGTGAGCGTCTGCTTCTTAGCCGATGACGTCATTACGAGGTAAGTCTTTCCGGCTTCGAGTGTGGTGACGTCGGTTGTCCTTTGAGTGATGCCCGATAGTTTGCTGTGGGCGTTGACCTCGCGTGCTATGATGCCGTGAGGAATCTCCACAGTGCAAGGCGATGTGAGCTGGTACCAGTGGTTTGGTTCCTGCGAAAGGTTGAACGTGTAATTCGCCACGTTGATGTCGCCCAGCGGTTGGAAGTCATAGCCGGCGGTGAGAGTAAGGTTCGCACACGATGAGTCGCTCTTCTTTACGATGTTGTAGCCTGAAGTAAAGGCGTCGTCAGCAACGTAGAATAGGGCGTTAGGGTTATTTTCGAACACAGGCTGGCTTCCTATTCCTGTCACTTCGGTAAGGTCGAACGAAGTTGCGTCGGCATAGGCTTTTCCGTTGCTCAGGCTTGTGAACTTATTGAAGTCCCAGTTGCCTGTAAACTTGAGGCAACGGTTTTCGTAGCTGGCTATTGCGAGATCGGATTCCTTGAGGATGAAGCGTGCGATGGTGTCGGAGTTGACGTACTGCAGGGTGTCGTCTGAACTTAGTGACGTGATAGGGTTGACCACTGTAGCGCAGTATAACGTTCCTGGTTCAAGCGGACATGAAGATGTACTGGTAATGTTGATTTCCGCTTTTTGGCTTTTGCCTGCTTCGATGGCTATCTTACCAGTCTTTGTGCCTACTAACTCAAATGTGGCACCATTGTCTTTGCTGCCGTGAATGTTTATCTTAGGCGAGCCTTCGTAGATGTTTTCGCTGATATTTGCGATTTCAATCTCGCAAGTGGCTTTGCTCGGGTTGTAGACAACTTTGAAGTCTTCGCCGTTGTATGTCTCGATTTGGTTGCTTCCGAGGATGTCAATGCCGAGCAGTTGCAGTTCGCTTTTGACTGATGTCGGTGTCAAGGTGTCGGAATCCAGTACTGTCAACTTGTCGTCTGTGACCCAGATTGTGTATGTCCTGTCGAGAGTAGGCTTGCAACTTAGAGTGATGTATTTGTCGCTGCCGTCGTTGGTGAAGACTGTCGCTACGTCTTCGTCTTTGGCGCTCGGCAATGATGAAGGCTTGCTTCCTGTAGTCAAGAACAGGTATACGCCTGAGAAATTGAGTGTGCTGTTGTTGCTTACCTTTATGCGGATGTCGTTTGTCCTGTTTAGGTGGAACTTCTCTGGGCGAATGATTTTTACTCCGATATTGCGCACCTTAGGCTGTATCTTGTAGACCATGCCTTGGCTTTCGTTGAAGCCGTTCATTCCGTTCTCGTCGTTTACGGTGTACCATCCGTCGCCTTGTCCGCCCCATCCGAAGTTGAAGTGGTAGAGGTTGGTCGAAGCCTTGTAGCCGTCGAGCACCACGGCGTGTCCGCCGCTAGTTGCGTGCACACCGCTGTAGACGATAGGACGTCCGTTTGCGAGTTCGTTGTATATTTTGGTTTCCCAATCTGTCTGGTTAGAATCCCATTTGTAGAGGCATTCGCTGCTCATGCGGAAGTAAGAGTTGAAGGTGTTTACGAGATCTCTTATCTGTCCTGCGGTCGAACTTCCGTATGTGAGCCATGTGCCAGCGCCTACAGCGGCGTTGAATGTGGCCACTGCTTCGTCGTATTCTGCTGGGCGGCTGCCGTTGTAATTGTCGAGCATGAGGTCCCATTTCATGGGTGTGCCTTTAGGGTAGCTTACAGTTACAGGGGCTGAGCCGTAAGTGTATGTAGGGGTTGTGGCAAGGAGGGTTGACGGGTTATCCTTGCGCCAATGGTAAATGACTTGTGCTGCTGCTGTAGCCACGCATCCTGTCACGGCACGGTTGGTAGTGCCTGTGATGAACGGGCAGAGGTTGTTGTATGGCCCGCTCTGATGCCAGTGGGCTGTGACGAGCGGATCGATGTCTGTTTTGGTGGCAGTACGTACTGTCGGTTCGATTGTTGCTCGCGTTCTTGCTTCGTTTGGTGTGTTCGCTCCTTGTGCCTGTGCGTCTTCAATGAGAGTAGCGTAGTGGTTGAGCCAGTTTAGGAGGTGAGGCGGAAGTGACTCTTCGTCGAAGTCTCCGCTCTCTGTATATCCGAGTATTTCAGGCAGACAGTCGTCGCCGCTGACAATGATGAAGCCTTGGTTTTCGCCACGGCTGAAGATGTAGTAGGGTGCTGTGGCTTTGACGCTTTCGTCGAGTGTGCGTGACTTTGCTTCGTTTCGTACGGCTGTTTTAACTAACACGGGTTCTGCATTGGTTGGCATTAGCGATATTGCTAACGATTTTGCTTTTTCCATGTCGATAGGGTCGGCCATCATTGTGGCGGACACCAGTGCTGACATGAACCCTAATAGGAACTTTTTCATGGTATGCGTGGTTTTAAAGATTTGTTGTCTGATAGGTTAGTCGTCAAGTTTGAGCACTGCGAGGAATGCCTTCTGTGGCACTTGCACGTTGCCGATTTGCTTCATGCGCTTCTTGCCTCGCTTCTGTTTCTCAAGGAGTTTGCGCTTACGGCTTACGTCACCGCCGTAGCACTTGGCTGTCACGTCCTTGCGCACCTGCTTTACGGTTTCGCGTGCGATGATTTTGCCGCCTATGGCTGCCTGGATGGCTATGTCGAACTGCTGGCGCGGGAGGAGATCCTTGAGGCGTTCGCACATTCTTCTGCCGAGGTATACGGAGTTGTCCACATGTGTGAGTGTGGAGAGTGCGTCGACGCTTTCGCCGTTAAGCAGGATGTCGAGCTTGACGAGTTTTGACGGGCGGAATCCCGCTGGATGATAGTCGAACGATGCGTATCCGCGGCTGATGCTCTTGAGCTTGTCGTAGAAGTCGATGACTATTTCGCCGAGAGGCATGAGGAACTGCAGTTCCACACGGTTGCCGGCGATGAATTCTTGCTTGAGCAGTTCGCCTCGCTTGCTGAGACAGAGGGTCATGATTGGCCCGATGTAGGATGCAGTAGTGATGACGGTCGACTTGATGTAGGGTTCTTCTACATGGTCGATGAGCGTAGGTTCGGGCATTCCTGAAGGGTTGTGCACTTCCTGCGCCTCGCCGTGCTTGTCGTAGATCATGTACGACACGTTAGGCACGGTTGTGATAACGTCCATGTTGAACTCGCGGTCGAGTCGTTCCTGCACGATTTCCATGTGGAGCAGTCCGAGGAATCCGCAGCGGAATCCGAATCCTAACGCGGCTGAACTTTCGTGCTGGAAAGTGAGTGACGCATCGTTTAGCTGCAGCTTTTCAAGGCTGGTGCGCAGGTTTTCGTAGTCTTCGGTCTCGATAGGGTAGACTCCTGCGAAGACCATAGGTTTTACTTCCTGGAATCCGGCAATGGCTTGGTTGCTCGGGTTGGCCACAGTGGTGATGGTGTCGCCCACCTTCACCTCGGAGGCGTTCTTGATTCCCGAAACGATGTATCCCACGTCGCCGGTACGGAGTTCCTTGCGTGGCACCATGTCCATCTTGAGCACTCCGATCTCTTCTGCCTGATATTCTTTCTTGGTGTTGATGAAGCGCACTTTCTCGCCTGGGCGTATCACTCCGTTCACAATCTTGAAGTAGGCAATGATACCGCGGTAGGAGTTGAACACGGAGTCGAAGATGAGCGCCTGGAGCGGTGCTTCCTCGTCGCCTTTCGGATGCGGTATGCGCTCCACTACAGCTGCAAGAATGTCTTCCACTCCCTGGCCTGTCTTGCCCGAAGCGAGGATGATGTCGTCGGGGTCGCATCCGATGAGGTCGATGATTTCGTCGGCAACCTCCTCGGGCATGGCGTTAGGCATGTCGCACTTGTTGATGACTGGAATGATTTCCAGATCGTTGTCTATGGCCATATAGAGGTTGGAGATTGTCTGCGCCTGCACGCCTTGGGTGGCGTCGACGATGAGCAGCGCTCCCTCGCATGCGGCGATTGAGCGTGACACTTCGTAAGAGAAGTCCACGTGTCCCGGAGTGTCAATAAGGTTGAGCGTGTACTTCTCCCCCTTATATTCGTATTCCATCTGTATGGCATGGCTCTTGATGGTTATTCCGCGCTCGCGCTCAAGTTCCATGTCGTCGAGCATCTGCCCGTCTGTGACCTGAATCGTATTGGTAAATTCGAGCAGGCGGTCTGCCAGCGTCGACTTGCCGTGGTCAATGTGGGCTATGATGCAAAAGTTTCTAATATTCCTCATATATATAATTATGTGTAAGATTTCAATGTTATGTGCAGAGGCTAATACCCTTAAATTCGGACAAAATTATTATTTTTTTCGGACATTACCTAATGGCAGGCGCTTAAAACGATGCAAACGAGGGCTCGTTGATAATTTTTTGAGGGCTCATTTATTTTCAAACGAGCGCTCGGCAACTAGTTTGCGCTTAAACGTTTGCAAATATATGCAGCACCGTCTGTAGATAAATGCTTAAGCGTTTATGAATAATTGCTCCAGCGCTTGCAGTGCGGGTTGCGGGCGGCGTGGCTGACAAAATGCGTGTTTTCGCATTTTTTTGTTTTGTTTTATTTTGCCGTAATGCGGAAATGCTGTATTTTTGTGGCGCATAAAGAGAAAAAGACTACAATATGTTAACCGCACTGACAAACCTCAACCTACTTGCTGCACTACGACTTAGTACGTCGGGGGTGAGAAGGATATGCCAGTGCGATTGCAAATAAGAATAACGAATGCAAGCATGGAGCCTTTCTCACCAGCCGTGAGGAAGGTTTTCTTTTTTAGGGAAAATCAAAACAAAACAATAATAATATGAGCGACAGATTATTTATTTTCGACACGACGCTTCGTGACGGCGAACAGGTGCCAGGATGCCAGTTGAACACGGTGGAAAAGATTCAGGTGGCAAAGCAGCTTGAGGCCTTGGGCGTGGATGTCATTGAGGCAGGATTCCCTGTGTCGAGTCCGGGCGACTTCAATTCTGTGATAGAGATTTCAAAGGCTGTGACTTGGCCTACAATTTGTGCTTTGACACGTGCTGTGCAGAAAGACATAGAGGTGGCTGCCGACGCGCTGAAGTATGCGAAACGCAAGCGCATCCACACCGGTATCGGAACCAGTGATTCGCATATCAAGTACAAGTTCAACTCCAACCGCGAGGAAATTATCGAGCGCGCCGTGGCAGCGGTGAAGTACGCCCGTCGTTTCGTTGACGATGTGGAGTTCTATGCCGAGGATGCCGGACGCACCGAAAACGAATACCTGGCTCGCGTCGTTGAAGCTGTCATCAAGGCTGGTGCCACTGTGGTGAACATCCCTGACACAACCGGCTATTGCTTGCCAGCAGAGTATGGCGCAAAAATCAAGTACCTCTGCGACCATGTTGACGGCATCGAGAATGCTATCATTTCTACTCACTGCCACAACGACCTTGGTATGGCTACAGCCAACACAATGAGCGGAGTGCTCAACGGAGCGCGCCAAGTTGAGGTGACCATTAATGGTATCGGTGAGCGCGCAGGTAACACTTCGCTTGAAGAAGTCGCTATGATTTTGAAGTGCCACAAGCACATCGGCATAGAGACAAACATCAACACCCAGAAGATTTATCCTACAAGCCGCATGATAAGCAGCTTGATGAACATGCCAGTTCAGCCTAACAAGGCCATCGTGGGCAAGAACGCATTTGCTCACTCCAGCGGAATCCATCAGGACGGAGTGCTGAAGAACGTGCAGACATACGAAATCATCGACCCGCACGATGTGGGAATCGACGACAATTCTATCGTTCTCACCGCTCGTTCGGGACGTGCCGCGCTTAAGAGCCGTCTTAACGCCCTCGGCGTGAAGTTAGAGCAGGAACAGCTCGACAAGGTATATGAAGAGTTCCTCAAACTTGCCGACAAGAAGAAGGACATTAACGACGACGACATCCTTGTGCTCGCCGGAATAGACCGCACTCAGAACCACCGCATCAAACTCGATTACCTCCAGGTTACGAGCGGTGTGGGCGTGAAGTCAGTGGCAAGTCTCGGACTCAACATCGCAGGCGAGAAGTTTGAGGCTTGTGCCAGTGGTAACGGTCCTGTCGATGCGGCAATTACAGCTCTCAAGAAAATCATCGATCGCCACATGGTGCTCAAAGAGTTCACTATTCAGGCAATCAGCAAGGGTTCTGACGACATGGGTAAGGTGCACATGCAGGTGGAATACGACGGTCACATGTACTACGGATTTGGCGCTAACACCGACATCATCGCTGCGTCTGTAGAAGCGTATATCGACTGTATAAATAAGTTTAAGTAGGACCCACCCCTAACCCCTCCCAAAGGAGGGGCATATAATCCGATGAATGACTATAAGACTGCTTCTCCTGACAGATATGGCTTGCTGAAGGCTTATGCACGGGAAAATCGTAGGAACCCGACTATGGCGGAGCAGGTGCTGTGGAAAAATATAAGAGGCGAGCAGTTGGGTGTAAGAGTTCTAAGGCAATACGTGATAGGTGATTACATTGTGGATTTTTTACTTCCTGACGCTGATTTAGTTATAGAAGTTGATGGAGCGTACCATTCTGAACGTCTTCAAATGGAAGATGACGAACTTAGAGAAGAACACTTGAATAGGATGGGGTATAGAGTTATACGTTTTACCAATGAAGAGGTGCTTTATGATACGCAAAATACATTGGATGAAATCATGAGTAAAATAGAAGAATATGAGTGATAAAGTATCTACTCCCCTCCCATGGGAGGGGCAGGGGGGAGGGTCTTCTCTCTTCGACAAAATATGGGACGCCCACGTGGTGCAGAAGGTGGATGACGGCCCTACACAATTGTATATAGATCGCCTTTATTGTCATGAAGTGACAAGTCCGCAGGCTTTCGACACCTTGAGAGACAAGAACGTGCGTGTGTTTCGTCCGAATCAGGTGGTGGCGATGCCTGACCACAACACTCCGAGCGACCAGCAGGAGCGTATCGACGATCCTGTAGGGCGTAAGCAGGTGGAGACCTTGGCGAAGAACTGCGCCGAGTTCGGCATCAAGCACTTCGCTATGGGCACAAAGGACAACGGTATCATCCACGTAGTAGGACCAGAAAAGGCGCTGTCTCTGCCAGGCATGACAATCGTGTGCGGTGACTCGCACACGTCGACACATGGTGCGGTAGGTGCGATAGCTATGGGCATCGGTACGAGTGAAGTGGCACAGGTTCTCGCTTCGCAGACAATCCTGCAGAGCAAACCGAAGACCATGCGCATCAACATCGAAGGCGCTTTGCCTGAAGGCTCGACAGCTAAGGATGTGGCTCTCTACATTATGGCAAAGCTGACAACGGCTGGAGCAACAGGCTATGCAGTGGAATATGCAGGTTCTGCTATTAGAAACATGTCAATGGAAGGTCGCCTCACGCTCTCAAACCTCTCAATAGAGATGGGAAGCCGTGCCGGACTCATTGCTCCCGATGAAATAACGTTCGAGTATCTTAAGGGACGTGAATATGCCCCTAAGGGTGAGGCATGGGATAAGGCCGTTGAGGAATGGAAGAAGTTGCGTAGTGACGAAGATGCTGTGTTCGACAAGGAAGTGACATTCCGTGCCGAAGACATTGCGCCGCGCATCACATACGGAACGAATCCAGGAGCGGGAATTGCTGTTGACGAGTGCATACCTGCACTTGAAGAGATAGCCGAGACCGACCGTGGCCAATTCCTCAGTATGCTTGAATATATGCAGTTTGAGCCAGGGCAGAAGCTCGAAGGCACGCCGGTGGACTACTGTTTCCTCGGAGCATGTACCAACGGACGTATTGAGGACTTCCGCGCTTTCGCGTCTGTAGTGAAAGGCAAGAAGAAGTCTCCGAACGTAGTGGCGTGGCTCGTGCCTGGTTCTTGGGCGGTGCGTCAGCAAATCATTGACGAGGGCATCTACAAGATTCTTGAGGATGCAGGCTTTGAATTACGTTTGCCATCATGCTCCGCTTGCCTTGCCATGAATCCCGACAAGGTGCCGGCAGGCAAACTCTCCATATCGACAAGCAACCGCAACTTCGTGGGACGTCAGGGACCAGGTGCACGCACCATCCTCGCATCGCCTCTCGTGGTGGCAGCATCAGCAGTGACAGGAGTAATAACTGATCCGAGAAAATTGTAAAAGATTATGGATAAACAGAAATTTGACATCATACAGTCGACCTGCATACCAATCCAGATTGACAACTGCAACACAGACTTGATTATCCCTGCGCGCTACTTGGCGAGTACAACTCGTGACCCGAAGTTCTTCGGCGACGCGTTTATGCACGACTTGCGTTTTGATGCAGACGGCAATCCCGTGGCGGATTTCGTGATGAACAGGGCTGAGTATGCGGAAATGCCACGCAAGGGGGTACACGAAATTATCATAGGCGGGCAGAACTGGGGTTCCGGCTCAAGCCGCGAACATGCCGCATGGGCTATTGCCGGTTATGGCGTGCGTGTGGTAATCAGTAGTTCGTTTGCCGACATCCATCGCAACAACCTTCTTAACTGCTTTGTTTTGCCAGTTATCGTCAGCAAGGAGTTTCAGCAGGAACTCTTCGATACCGTCAATGCCAATCCGCAGGCGGAAGTGAAGGTTGACGTGCCAAACCAGACCGTGACGAACCTCGCTACGGGTAACAGCGAGTCGTTCGAGATAAACGGCTACAAGAAATACTGCTTGATGAACGCCCTCGACGACATCGATTTCCTTTTGGAGAACAAGGGCAAGATTGAGGAATATGAAACGACTCGTAATCTTTGACCTTGACGGTACGCTGGTCGACACTATAGCTGACCTTGCCGGTGCGACGAACTATGCATTGGTACAATTGGGATTGCCTACACATTCCGTGCAGGCAATTCGTTCTTTTGTGGGCAATGGCATCAACAAACTTCTTGAACGCTCCTTGCCTGAAAGTGAACGTACGGAAGCCGGTGTGATGAGGATGAGAGAGCATTTCATCCCTTACTACAATGTGCACAATGCCGACCTTAGCCAACCGTATCCGGGCATCGTGTCGTTGCTCAACGAACTTCAGAGTAGGGGAGTGCTGCTTGCCGTGGCGTCAAACAAATATCAGGCTGCGACGGAGAAAATCATTGCCCGCTATTTCCCCGAAATAGATTTTGTCAGGGTGTACGGGCAGCGTACAGACGTTCCGATCAAGCCCAATCCTGCGGTAGTGCTGGAGATTATGGGGCATGCTGGAGTTGAACGCAATGAGGTGCTCTATGTCGGCGATTCTGGCGTGGATATGCAGACAGGCATAAATGCCGGCGTGGACACGGTTGGTGTGTCGTGGGGATTTCGTTCAAGATCTGAATTGGAGTCTTTTAGTCCGCTTGCAGTCATAGACAGTGCGGAGGATTTGCTGGGGTTCGTATGATATGGGCAAAAACTGTATCGGCGATTTGCCACATTCGTGGAATAATAGTAATTTCGCACAAACAACGAACTCACAAACTTAAAAACTCACGAACTCATAAACTTAAAAACTCAATCATATGAACAGACAAGAACTTATCGAACAGATACGCTTGAAGAAGTCTTTTCTCTGCGTAGGTCTTGACACGGACATAAAGAAGATTCCTGAGCATCTGCTTGGCGAGGAAGATCCGATCTTCGCTTTCAACAAGGCTATCATCGATGCCACTGCGCCTTACTGCGTGGCTTACAAACCAAACCTCGCATTCTATGAGAGCAACGGTGTGAAGGGCTGGATCTCGTTTGAGAAGACTATCGACTATCTCAACGCCAACTATCCTGACCACTTCATCATTGCCGATGCGAAGCGCGGCGACATAGGCAACACTTCTGCCATGTATGCTCGCACATTCTTTGAGGAGATGGACATCGACTCGCTGACGGTGGCTCCTTACATGGGTGAGGACAGCGTGACTCCGTTCCTTGCTTACGAAGGCAAGTGGGTCATTCTTCTCGCTTTGACGAGCAACAAGGGCAGTCATGACTTCCAGCTCACAGAGGATCCTGAAGGCGAGCGTCTCTTTGAGAAGGTGCTTCGCAAGAGCCAGGAGTGGGGCGACAAGGACAATATGATGTATGTCGTTGGTGCTACTCAGGGACGTATGTTTGAGGATATCCGCAAGATTGTGCCCGACCACTTCCTGCTTGTGCCAGGTGTAGGCGCTCAGGGCGGAAGCCTTGAGGAAGTGTGCAAGTATGGCATGAACGCCGACTGCGGACTCCTTGTCAACTCAAGCCGTGCCATCATCTATGCCGACAAGACTGAGCGCTTCGCCGAAGTGGCTGCCGAGGAGGCAAAGAAGGTGCAGCAACAAATGGAGGCGTTGTTGCCGTGAAGATTATCAACGATCCGGTATTCGGATTTATCAGCATACCGCGGGGATTGCTCTACGACATCGTGAGCCATCCCGCATTCCATCGCCTGAGCCGCATCAAGCAGCTCGGGCTTTCAAATGTTGTCTACCCTGGAGCGCAGCACACGAGGTTTCAGCATTCCATAGGGGCGTTCCACTTGATGGGGCTGGCTGTTCAGTCGCTCATGAAGAAGGGACACTTCATCTTCGATAGTGAGGCGGAGGCTGTGCGCGCTGCTATTCTATTGCACGACATTGGTCACGGCCCATTTTCGCACGTGCTGGAGCATACTCTCATATCGGGTGTCGACCACGAGGAAATATCCCTTATGGTTATGGAACAGATGAACGAGGAGTTTCGCGGACAGCTCACACTCGCCATCAAGATATTCAAGAATGAATATCCGAAGCGTTTCCTCCACCAGCTCATCAGCAGCCAACTCGATGTAGACCGCCTGGACTATCTGCGTCGCGACAGTTTCTTCACAGGAGTGACCGAGGGAAATATCGGCTCGTCGCGAATTATCGAGATGCTCGATGTGGTCGACGACCACCTTGTGGTGCAGAAGAAGGGTATCTACTCCATAGAGAACTACCTCGTCACCCGTCGCCTCATGTACTGGCAGGTCTATCTGCACAAGACTGCCGTGGCTGCCGAACACATGCTTGTCAACGCCCTTGTGCGCGCTAAAGAACTTGCTCGGCGAGGAGACGAGCTTTTCGCATCTCCGGCGCTTCGCTATTTCCTGTATAATGATGTCGACCGTGAGCGTTTCTTTGGCAATCCCGAGAGTCTGCGCCATTACCTTTCGCTCGACGACAATGACATTTGGAGCGCTCTGAAGGTCTGGTGTGACCATCCCGACAAGATTCTTTCTCGCTTGAGCAGAGATTTCATCGACCGCCGCATATTCCGTGTGGAAGTGAGCGAACAGCCTTTTGATGTCGCTTATGTTGAGTCCAAGACCAGGGAGATAGCGGAACTTTTCGGCGTGACAGATGATGAGGCGCGCCATTTCACCGCTCTTCTTGAAGTGGGCAAGGATATGTATAATATAGATGACGACAAGATTGAGATTCTTCAGGGCGACGGCACTACGCGCGATGTGACCGAGACGTCCGACATGCTCAATCTTTCCACTCTCTCCAAGAAGGTGAAGAAACACTATTTCTGTTATCAACGCATCTGACACTGCTTTTTTCTTTGACATGGTTCTTGCTGCTTGCACAGAACGTCACAAACATCGCAGAGGCGTCACAAACATGGCGCCTCTGCGATGTTTTCGTATCCGTGGCGCCATGCTGTGCCCCAGTCCCTACGGCAATCCTTTCCTAACCCTTCCCTGGCGGAGGGGCACGCATCCCCTTTTTGGTTCCCGTTAACGTTGTCGTTACCGTCATCATCATCGGGGTGAGAAATCATTGCCACCGCAGCAGAAATTTACCTCCACCTCGGTGGATTTTTTGTGGCACTGCGGAGAAAAGTATAAATAAAAGTAATATTTGTACAAATAATAGTTTTATTTATATAAATATTAGTTTTATTCTTACAAATATAAGTTTTATTTATACTTTTTAGCGAGGGATCTGTAAGTTTCGAGCGCAGTGATGTGAAGTTTTCAGCGAGGTGAAGGGGTTTCTTCGGACAGGGCATGCCTTGTCCTTGCATCTTAATTCCTTGACTCTTGGCTACTTGGGTGGGGTGCGCCCTACGCGGACAGGGCACATCACCAGCCTCTGCTCTGTTTGTGCTTTCTGTCGGATGCATGGACCTGCCTGGCGTGTGGTCGGGTTAAAAAAGACTAATAATGGCAGAAATGGGTGGGGAAGCGAACTTGTTACGTTCTTTTTTTGTATATTAGCAAAAGGAAAGCATTTCCCTGCGTATTCGGGCGAGCAGACCTCGCCCCTACGTGATAAATCTGATACTTATGAACAACAATAATTATTGTGTTATTTTGGCTGGCGGAAAGGGTACACGTTTGTGGCCGAGCAGCCGCCAGCAGAAACCTAAACAGTTTATTGACTACTTCAGTGCGGGCGAGACGTTGCTGCAGTCGACCTATCGCAGATTCAGCAAGTTTATAGATAAGGATAACATCATTGTGGTGTCGAACGAGCACTACCGTGACCTTGTCATGGAGCAACTGCCTGAACTTGCTCAGAGGAACTTGCTGCTTGAGCCGATGAGGCGTAACACGGTGCCGAGTGTGACTTGGGCGGCTTTTGAGATTTGCAACAGGTGTACGGATGCAACGATTGTTGTTTCGCCTGCCGACCAGCTGATAACGAACGAAGATAAGTTTGCTCAGGATATATCCAGGGGATTGGACTATGTGGCTGGCAGTGGCAGATTGCTCACAGTGGGCATTTCTCCTACGCGTGCGGAAACGGCTTACGGCTACATCCAAATGTGTGACAGTATGGCTGAGGACATATATAAGGTGAAGAGTTTTACCGAGAAGCCAGAAATGGAATTTGCCCGTTTGTTTGTGGAGAACAAGGAATTTCTGTGGAACACGGGTATTTTTATCAGCGGTGCAAGGTCGTTTCTTGAGACGGTTCACGGAGCAGCCGTTTACTACACCGACATGATGGACTATATCCAGGCGAACTATGACTATGGAAAGGCGTATCATGAGTTTGTGGAGAAGGCTTTTTCCATGTGCCCTACCTTGTCGCTTGAGCGTGGTATATTGGAGAAGGCTGATAATGTGGATGTGATGGTGGGCCATTTCGGATGGGCTGACATCGGTACTTGGGACGCTCTCTACGATGTCATGCCGAAGACTGGCGAGCACAACGTGATTGCCAGCGGCAGGGCTATACTCTATGACTGCAAGGATTGTCTGGTCAAATTGCCTGAGGAAAGGGTGGCTGTGGTGCAAGGCCTTGAAGACTATGTGATTGCTGAGGAGGATAACGTGCTCGTTATTTGCAAGAAGGACGATCAGGGGGCTATCCGTAAGTTCGTTAACGACGTGCAGATAAATATCGGCGACGATTATGTGTAGGAATTCGAGACTGCTACTGTTCAACTGCTCGCACGAGATGGCGCTGGCAGCCAACGTGAACCAGTATTTCCCACCTAAGAATATACAGCAGATGGAGGCCGACCTCTGTCTGCTTCCTTTATGGTGGGCGGAGGATGGCGACGCTGTCTTGGTGGACGATGTGGCAGAGGCGCAAGCCTTTGTGCGTGAACGGGGTGCTGTGCTTCCCGACGTGGTTTTCACCACTTGGTGCGAAGGCTATGATGCCTTGCGGAGGCGTGAAGGCAGGGACTTCGTGCCGAGTCCGTGGGGATGGAACAGGACTGTGGCTGAACGCTTCAGGCGCTACGGTGTCGCTTCTGATTGCATTCCGGATGTGTCGGAACTTGACGGTTTGCGCCGGTTGGCAAGTCGTGAGTTCGTGTGCGGAGGTTCTTTTTCCAGTTTGTACGGTTCTTCTTCGCACGTCGTGTCACACGTTCCGGCGTTTGCTCGTAGCCTGGATTTCCCGATTCCTGAAAATGCGGGAAAACTGATATTCAAGTCGCCCTGGTCGAGCAGCGGGCGCGGTGTGTTCGTGGCGGATGTGCCTTTGGCGGAATCGGCAACGGCTCGTCTGAAAGGGTTTCTGAATACGCAGGGCGGTTTCCTTGTAGACCGTTTCTATGATAAGATTATGGACTTTGCGCTGGAGTTTGCGCTGGATACTGGCGGCAAGGCTTGTTTTTGTGGCTTCTCTGTCTTCGAGACAGCCGATGGCGGTCGCTACGGAGGTAATGTGCTGGCAAGTCAGGAGTCTTTGCGCAAGATGATAGAGAGGTCTGCTGGCATTCCGGTGTCAGACCTTGTGGACGGCGTGAAAAACTGCCTTGAGTGCTCTCTCGGAGGGCGCTACAGCGGGATTGCGGGAGTGGATATGCTTGTAGTGAACGATGGGGGAGAGGTGAAGATTCACCCGTGCATCGAAGTGAATCTCCGCATGAATATGGGAGTGCTCGCGATGAAAACGTTTGAGCACTTGTCCTCATTGGGCATCGATGCCCAAAAGGAAACCACACTTACGCCTGAGCGCAAATGTGGTTTTGTGGCAGAATGCATTGACGGACGACTGCGTGTGGTGTTTCGCAGGTCGTAAATGTCTATTTCATGAAAACACCGATAGTCTTGTTTCTGTTGCCTCTAAGTATTCGGACGAGTTTGTAGTATCCGGCAGGGAGCATGCTGACGTCGATGTAGTCAGTGTGTGTGGCGATGCGAATCTTTTCGCCAGTGAGTGAACAGACGTAGACAGCAGTAGTTTCGTTGTCGTTGTCAAATCTTATAGCACCGTCTGGTTGGATGTGCAGGTAGTCTTCGCGCTGACGAAGTGCCTCTTCAGGCTTTGGTTCTTGAGCCGGTGCGCTCTCGTTGCCGAATCTGTCGGATGCCGTAACAGCAAAATAACGTCCTCTGCCCTGCATGAAGCCAGGCTGGTAGGTCGTTTCGCGCAGTCTTGCTGCGAGCAGGTTCTCTGCTTTTGCCACGTCTACGGGCCATGTTTCGGAAGCGTAAACGTTGTAGGTCAACCCTCCGTTTGAAGAGTCGTCGCATTCGGGAGCGTGCCACATTAAGATGCCCTCTTCATTAATGAATGTTTGGGGCTTGGGAGGTGCGATGGTGTCGGTGCTCCATGTCATGCGAGGTGTGAGCGCCGGACTGCGGAAGAATTCTTCACACGTTGTAGTGTAGAGCCCTTTTACGTTCTTTAGCAGAAATTCGCTGCGGTAGAATGCCAGTCCGCCTATGCCGATGTTGCGTGCAGTGTGCATCTCGGCACGCACGTCGTTAAGCCTCCACTGGCCTTCCGACGGGTCGAGGAAGTAGATGCCGAGACCTGGCACGACAGGGTGACCGTAGGAATTCTCTTTCCAGTCGAAGAGGTAGGGGTAGAAATGTATGTCGCGGAAGTACATCATCGGGCAGAGGAAGTCCTGGATGTTGTCGCGAAGCCACGCTTGCGGGTCTTGGTGCACGGCTGTGAAGCAGTTCCATCCTCCGCTGTTGTAACGGCTGAGGTTGTTGTACTTGCCTATAGGCGAACTGCTTAGGCGCACCCACGGCTTGATAGGTTTGACAATGTCGTGCACTCTTCGCACTATGCGGGTGATGTTCTCTCGCTTCCATTCGTCGCGGGTCATGCCTGAGGACTTGCGGTACAGATTGTCGTCCGAGAATCTGTATATCTTCTCCGGATAGCGTATGTAGTCGAGCTGGATGCCGTCGATGTCGTAGTTCTCTGCTATTTCCTTGCACAGCGCGGCGATGTATTCGGCGGTTTCGGGCCTGCCTGGAATCATGAACACCTCGCCGCCTCTTGTCGTCTTGCATAGTTCGGGACGCTTGCGTGTGATTGACTGTGCTCCGTAGCCTCTTTGCTTCTTTGCGGCGCCGAGCGGTATGCTGACAATCCATGTATGCAGTTCCAGACCGCGCTTGTGGCATTCTTCGATGGCGAAGGCCAACGGGTCGTAGCCTGGGTGCTTGCCTGGAGTGCCGGTGAGGCATTCGTCCCACGGCTCTATCTTTGAGGGGTAGATGACACTGCCGCGAATGCGTGTCTGAAGGAGGACGGTGTTGATGTTTGCCTCTACATATTTATCGAGAATGCGAGTGAGTTCCTGTTTCTGCCGTTCGATGCTGTAAGGCGACTTTGCGTAAGTCTTAGGCCAGTCTAATCCTTTCACTGTTGTGAGCCATACTGCTCGTATTTCTTCCTTGGGAGATGCGCTGGCGAATGGCGTAAAGTCTTGAGACGAGGCGGCTCTGGATCCGTATCCGTAGTCGGTCGTCTGGCTTTTCAGCGGGAGTGCGCAGAACACAAATAGGGCGGTTGCCACAAGGACCGCCGCTCTGCTGTTAGTGCTTTGTATGTGTCTTTTTGCTATCGTAAGTCTCATTTTATGGTATTTGCGCCTGTTTTGTTGCAAAGGTAATGATAATTTGTTACTTTTGTTGTGATATATCTAAATGATTCGGAGAAATGATTACATTTTTAGTGGCTTTTGCTTTGTTGCTTTTAGGCTATTTCGTCTATGGGGCGATCGTTGAGAAGATTTTTGGTTCGGACGAATGTCGTAAGACTCCGTGTTATACGATGCGTGACGGTGTGGACTATGAACCAATGCCTACATGGAAGGTCTTTCTGATTCAGTTTCTTAATATAGCGGGTACAGGGCCTATATTCGGTGCGATACAGGGCATTCTGTTCGGGCCGTCGGCGTATCTGTGGATTGTTCTCGGATGTATCTTTGGCGGTGCTGTGCACGACTATCTGGCTGGTATGATTTCGCTTCGCCGTGGCGGCGCGAGCTTGCCTGAGATTGTGGGCGACGAGCTTGGCGGTGTGGCACGCATGGTGATGCGAGTTCTCGCGCTCGTTTTGATGGTGCTTGTAGGCACGGTGTTTGCCTCTACTCCAGCAGGGCTGCTTAGTGCTTTGACTGGTGGGTGGGGCTTTTTTGGAACTATTCTGTTCTGGACTATTCTGATATTCGTGTATTACATATTCGCCACCCTTCTTCCTATTGACAAGCTTATCGGACGTATCTATCCGTTGTTCGGGTTGGCGTTGCTTGTTATGGCTGTGGGCGTGCTGTATGGCATATTTGCCAATGAGGGCTCTATGCCTGAGATTACAGAGGCTTTCAGCAATCATCATCCTAATAGTGCATTGCCTATTTTCCCTGGTTTGTGCATTACGATAGCCTGTGGCGCTATTAGCGGTTTTCATGCTACGCAGAGTCCTATGATGGCGCGGTGCCTGAAGAATGAGAAGCTTGGGCGCGGCGTGTTCTATGGTGCAATGATTACTGAGGGTGTTGTGGCGCTGATATGGGCGGCTGCGGCAATCAAGTTCGCTGATTCGCTTAGTGTGGACGGTGCAACTCCTTATGAGAAGCTGCTTAACGCCATGACTGATCCGACTACGGGAAAGGTTAATCCGGCTATCATCGTTAATGCCATTTGCAATTCCTGGATTGGCAGCGTGGGGGCTGTGCTTGCGGTGCTGGGCGTGGTGGCAGCTCCGATTACGTCGGGCGACACGGCGTTCAGGTGCGCTCGCTTGATTGCGGCGGACTTCTTGCGCATAAAGCAGGACAAGATTTTTAAGCGTGTGATGCTTTGCGCTCCGCTGTTTGCTATATCGGTGGTGCTGATGTTTGTCGACTTCCAGGTTCTGTGGCGCTACTTCGCTTGGTTCAACCAGTCGCTTTCGGTGCTTACGCTATGGGCCATAACGGTGTGGCTGGCTAAGAACGGTAAGTTCTTCTATATAACTTTGCTTCCGGCTTTGTGGATGACAATGGTCTGCACCACATATATATTGGTTGCTCCGGAGGGGTTCCAGTTGTCCGCCATGTCGGGAAACATGCTTGGAGGTGCTGTAACTTTCACCACTCTTGTCCTATTTGTCCGTTGGAAAGCGCGTATGAAATGAAAAAAGTTTAACTTTGCATAAACAAAAACGTTCAAATTTGCATTATATGAGAAAGTCGACATGGATGCCAGTGGCATTTCTGTTAGCAGGATGCGCATTCTATATATATTATGGTGTGACATACAATGCTTGGAGGGCTAACTTGCTCAACATCATCATATACGCTGTGATAGTGGTGGCGCTGTTCTTTGCTCAGCGCAAGAAGGAGCAGCTGCGAAAAGAGAGAGAAGAAAGAGAAAGTAATAAATAACCCGTTAAAACAAGGAAATTATGAAGAAACTATTATTATCAATGGCTCTTGCAGTGCTTTGCTCAATAGGGGCATTCGCACAGTTTGAAAAAGGAAAATGGTATACAAGCGCTTCGTTGTCTAACTTCGATATGTCGTATAGCGAACTTAGCGATTTCAGCATTGGCCTCGGACTCAATGCGGGCTATACTATCCAGGACAATTTTATGGTTATTGCCGAGACTGGCTTCGACTTCAGCGATTCAGAGTGGAGCAATATTTATCTCGGAGCTAAGGGACGCTACTACATTGAGCAGAATGGCATATTCCTCGGTGCGGGCGTGAAGTATATTCATATACGCAAGGGCGTGAACGATGTGCAGGTGACTCCTGAGGTGGGCTACTGCTACTTCCTTAATCGCCATGTCACCATAGAGCCTGCTGTGTATTACAACATGAGTCTTACAGAATTTGCTGATTACAGCAAGTTCGGATTCAAAATCGGACTGGGCATTTACTTCTAAAGGCAAAACAGGGCTGGCGGGACGGCAGGTGTCTGTCGCCGCCGGCTTATTTATTTAACAACATAAAAAAAGACAAAACTATGAGAAAATTAATGACAGTGGTTATGAGCCTTGCTACGATGATGTTGGTGTCATGTGCAGGTTCAACAACTGAGAACAACGCAGAAACAGTAAAGGCTGACGTTGAAGAGAAGATGGAAGCAATCCTCTCAGGCGTTGAAAGCAATGACGTAGACGCAGTGGTTGCAACACTTGAAGAGGCTAAGGAGAAGGTTGAGGAACTTATCGCCGAAGGCAATATCGATGAAGCACAGGAGTATGCAGAGCAGATCAAGAATTTCTATAACGAAAACAAGGAGAAACTTGAGGCGGTTCTTTCTGAATCATCAACAGTTTCAGAACTTATCAGCACTGTTACATCTGTGCCAACAGAGGTGACAGAGACAGTTGGTTCTGCTGCAGATGCTGTAGAAGAAGGTCTTGAGAGCGCTGAGGAGAAGGCTGCAGAGATAAAGGACGCTATTGAAGCTGCACCTGGCGAAGTGAAGGCTGCTGCTGAAGCAAAGGCTGAAGAAGTAAAGGAAGAGGCAAAGGCTGCTGCTGAGGCAAAGGTTGAAGAAGGCAAGCAGGCTGCAAAAGACGCTGCTTCTAAGGCTATCGAAGACGCTGCAAACAAGCTTTTGAAGAAATAAAAGAGGAGAACTACTCGTGCTTCCTTTCAGAAAAAAGAGAGGCGCGATTTACCTTTCGAGCAAGAGGGTGTGCTGCGGCACACCCTCTTTTATTTGCAGGGGTGCGCTATATAATTGATGTGTAGTTCGTCGGAAATATCCTGTTGCCTCGGTGGAAATGTCCAGACTCTTCGCTAAAAAGTATAAATAAAACTTATATTTGTAAGAATAAAACTAATATTTATATAAATAAAACCATTATTTGTACAAATATTACTTTTATTTATACTTTTCTCCGAGGGTTTACGGAATAAGTAGCAGCGGAGTGATGATTTTCTTGTGCCGTGGGCCTTACTATCCTCGTGTGAGGTTTTAACATTTTTGGTTTTGAATACAATGCAAAAATGCATATCTTTGCAAGATGATTTGTATGATGGTGCTTTGTAGCCATTGGCGATTGACTTATTTAAACATATTTATAATCAACACATTTATTAATCAAAATGAAAAGCTTATGAAGAAAAATTACTTTTTCGGGGCTCTTATGAGCCTTATGCTTGTGCTTTTTGCTCTTCCAGTAAAGGCGCAGGTAGAATCTCTTGCCGACCTCTTCGGTAAGTATCAGTTTACGGCTGATATGGAGGTGATGGCTGGTATGGATAAATATGCAGAGCAGTTGTCCGCTGACTGCGAAGCGGAAATTTCAAAAGGTGCAGTCTATGACGCGCAGATTGTGGGTTTTGCAGGTGCAACATCACAGATGAACATCAATGCTATCAGCACAGAGAAGAAGATGATTAAGGCGACAAACCCTAACAATCCTCAGCTTTGGGATGTTCTTTATCTGGCAAATGAGAATGGAGATTATCCTTTCGGTGTGTTTGATAATGAAAAGGGGGAATGGACTGTGGAAAGCTATGGCCCAGTCTACATGTCATACGATCCTGCAACAAAATTAATTACTATTCCGGATTTTACTGTTGTAACTTGTGACATCGATAATTCTAAGGCAACAGTTGTTGCTAAGTTTACTAATGTAAAGATGACTTTTAAGGCGTCTGCTGAGATTGAAGTTGCAGACCTTAGCGGCAGTTGGCACGCTACTCCTCTTGGTACATACGGCTCAAATTCAGAGTCAAGCATTCCTGCAGAGTATGATTTCGTTCTTACTAAGACAGGCGAGGACAACGAGAACTACAGTGCAGAACTTACAATCGGTGATTTCGCTCCTGTAACTCTTCCTGCTACATTCGACGGTGTGTCACTTGCAATTCATGCAAAGGATGTAGTGCTTGATGCTACAACCGGAGCCGTAATTTATTGGAATGGCGCTACAGAGTATGACATCACGTTCTCTTATGCTTCAGAGACAACTCTCTCTATGTCAACACCTTTGTGTATTGGCCTTCCTAATCCTGAGGCAGGCGAGGACGAACCTAAGTACACTATGGAACAGTGGTACATGAACGGTTCGGCTAAACGTGCTGCAGAAGGTGGCGCATCGTTTGACTGGGCTGGCACTTGGACAGTGAAGACTACAGAAATGGTGTCGCAGACTTCGACAGAATTTGAGATGGTAGTTGAGTATGTTGAAGAACCAGGTATATACCTCATCACTAAGTTCTTGGGCAATGATGTGGTAAACCTTAACTATGGTGGAATCTTGTTGACTCCATCTGCTGACGGTAAGACAGCAAAAATCAAGGCAGGCACTTATCTCGCTACAATCGAGGCTGGCGTGTCTTATTCAATTCTATACGACATGAAGCAGTCGGCTGATTCTATTGCGGTGACAGTTAATGAGGATGGCACACTTTCAATTGCGGAATTCTGTGTGGCAACAAACTCTTATGGTGGCGATCCTCTTGCTGCAACTCTCACTGGTTACTATTCGGGAACAGTTGCAACAAAGGTGGTAGAAGAGGAGGAGCCTGTTGAGCCATTTGATTGGGCTGGCACATGGACGGTTAAGGCTGGCAAGGTTGAAGCTTATGATGGCAAGGAATACCCAGCTGAGTTTGAGATGGAAGTTACATACAATGCAGATTATGACATGTATCTTGTAACTAAGTTTATGGGTTCTGATGTTTCAAGTATCAACTATGGTGGTATCTTGTTGACTCCATCTGAAGATAATAAGACTGCTGAGTTGCAGACAGGTAAGTTTGCAGGTGGTTCTTACCCTGACTATTTGAAGATTTACGACATGAATGCAACAACTTCACCTGTTGCAATTACTGTTAACGAAGACGGTAGCCTTACAATTGCAAACTTCTTCTTGAAGTCATACAATTGGGACACTAAGGCAGAATCGGCTGCTGTTTACTATCAGAACGTAACAGCTACTAAGGGTGCAAACTCTATCGAGTCTGTCAAGACTGCTGGTGCTGCTGTAACAGTTGCTGGTGGCGTTATCAACATCGCAGGTGGCGCTCAGTCTGTTCAGGTTTACGATGCAGCAGGCCGTCTTGAGTTCTCAGGCGTTGCTTCAAGCGTAGCAAACCTCTCAAAGGGCATCCACATCGTTAAGGTAGGTGGTGCTGCTGTGAAGGTAGCAGTTAAGTAATTGGCTGGAGCGGTCAAGCGAAGCCGCTTTGCAAACGACATGGGGAGTTTAGAAGTCTCGGTTGACCAGACTCCTAAACTTCCCTTTTTTCATTAGCGTCGATTGATTAATAAATAATGTGTATAAATTAAGAGAATATTTAATGAGAAAGAAAACAATAACTTTACGTCCGGCATCCAAAGTGTTCTTTGGCGCATTGGCTGCTGCTGTTGCCTTTTCCGCATTTTCTCAGCCGGTTTTGGCTTCGGAAAATACGGCAGGCGTAAGCGTTGCTGCAGCCCAACAGAACGAGGGACGTAAACTTTCTGGTACGGTCATAGACCATAAGACTCGTGAGCAACTCTACGGAGTGAGTGTTGCCGTATGGCAGAACGGAAAGCTCGTGACAGGTGCAGCTACAGGATTCGACGGTGAATTCAGCCTTAACGTTCCAAGCGGAAATTTTGAAGTTCGCGTGTCTTATATCGGTTATAAGCAAGTGATTATCAAGTCGGGCAACATCAAAAAGTGGGACGGAGTAGAAATCGTTCTTGCAGAAGATGCCAACCAACTTGAAACATTGGTCGTGAACGGATTCTTTGCAAAAGACAAGAACAGCTTCACTGGTTCTGTAACCCAAATCAAGGCGGATGAACTTAAGGCCGTTTCAAGTGTTAACATAGTGACAGCAATCGCTTCGCTCACCCCGGGTATGCAACTTGTGGAGAATACGATGCAAGGCTCTAACCCTAACCATGTGCCGGAACTTGTGATGCGCGGTATGAGTTCGTTCTCAAACGAAGGACAGTCGGTCAATCAGCCTACAATCATCCTCGACGGAACGGAAATATCCATGCAGGAACTCTACGACCTCGATATGAACGAAGTGGAGAGCATAAACGTATTGAAGGATGCCTCTGCCACAGCACTTTACGGTTCGAAAGCCGCAAACGGTGTGATTGTCATCACCCGCAAACCGATAAAGGAAAGCACATTGCGCGTTTCGTACAACTTTACGGGCCAAGTTCAGATTCCGAAGTTGGGCGATTACGATGTGCTTAATGCAATGGACAAACTCAGATACGAGAAAATGGCAGGCCTTTACGACGGCAAAGGCGCTATTGATAGCCAGACAGGGCTGCCTGTGCAGTACGAACTTGACGCCCTCTACAATGAACGCTACAAGGCGGTGATGGCAGGGCAGAACTCCGATTGGTTGTCGCAGCCGGCACGCAACTCTTTCTCACACGACCATTCGCTCCGCGTCTATGGTGGTGCTTCAAACTTGCGCTACGAGCTTTCTGGGCGTTTTGCTGATACACGAGGAGTTATGAAAGGCGACTACCGCAAGCGCTATAACTTAGGATTTAAGCTCGACTATTTTATAAAGAACTCCCTGCAGATTTCCAACCGTACGACCTATCAGGAAGTGGAAACACAGGATTCACCATATGGCACATTCTCGCAGTATGTGCAGATGAACCCGTATGACAAGATGTACAATGCTGACGGATCGGCAAATACAGACCTTGCATGGGACCTTGACAACCCTCTGTACGAAGCGCAGCTCGGCAGCTACAACCGCGACGGAATGCGCACATTCTCAAACAGTACCGACGTGCGTTGGGATATAAACAACATGTTCCGCCTCTCAGGACATTTTAATATTTCCTCAGAAATGGGGTGGGGCGATGTGTTCATTTCGCCAAAGTCACGTACATTTAAGAATGAGACCGACCTCACCAAGAAGGGATCGCTCACTAAGAATACGACAAAGGGTGTGACTTACAACGGAAACATCGTAGGTACTTTCAACAAGATGTTCCGTGACGAGTCGTTAGTAAGCCTCGCTGCTGGTTGGGAAATCAACCACTCAGAGAGCCGAAATGAGTATTTGCAGGCAATAGGATTCTTCAATGACAAACTCTCTTTCATAGGAAACGCTGCCGGCTATCCTGCTTCAAGCACTCCTTACGGCGACCAGGCTGAATCGTCAGACGTGGGTGTGTTCCTCAATGGAAGCTACTCTTATCGCAACCGCTACTATGTTGACGCGACATGGCGTATGACTGGTTCGTCACAGTTCGGCGCAAACCACCGTTACGGACACTTCTGGTCAGGAGGTGCCGGATGGAACATCCTGAATGAAGACTTCATGGCTGCATGGATTGACAAGATTGACTTGTTTAAAATACGCGCAAGTATGGGTTATACAGGTAAGGTAAGCTTTAGCCCGTTCCAGGCCATGACTATGTACCAGTATTCAAATGCTTATGAATATAAGAACGGAATTGGTGCAATCCCTGTGACAATCGGCAATGTCGACCTGACTTGGGAACGCACAATGAACTACAACGTCGGTCTCGACTTCAGTATGTTCGGACGCCGACTCAACGTTGTGGTTGATGCATACATCCGTAATACCACAGACCTCTTGCTCGACAAGTCAAAGGCTCCATCTACAGGTGTGACCACAGCTACTTCAAACTTGGGCGAAATGCAGAATAAGGGAATTGAGTTCCAGGTTGACGGTTATATTTTCCGTAACAAGGACTTCTATTGGAAACTCGGAACAATGGGTTATATGAACCGCAACAAGATTACGAAGATTAACAAGGCCCTTGAAGAGCTCAACAAAGAAAACGAAGCTTATTCAGACATGTCTCTCACTCCGCTTGCTCAATATGCCGAAGGAGAAAGTGTGACAGCCTTGAAACTCGTGCGCTCCGCTGGTATTGACCCTGCTACAGGAAAGGAAATATATATTAAGCGCAACGGCGAAAAGACTTTCGAATATGATCCTGCAGACAAGGTGTATATAGGAGATACTGAACCTCGCTATACAGGAAACGTGAACACAGGCTTGTATTGGAAAGGATTCAGCTTGTACGCTTTGTTTAACTTCCGTTTGGGCGCTTGGGTATATAATACAACCCGCGTGACAAAGGTTGAAGGCTCAGATCCAAAGATGAATGCGGATCAGCGCGTTTTTGATGACCGCTGGAAGCAGCCTGGTGACGTCGCAATGTATAAGGACATTGCCGACAGCTCGCGCCCTAAGCAGACGGACCGTTTTGCCGAGGAGGAAAACACTCTTACCCTTGGAACTCTTAACCTCAGTTATGAGTTTGATGAGAAGTTCTGTAAGAAACTCTATTTGCGCAACCTCCGTGCCGGTATTAATTTCACAGATTTGTTCCGCTTGTCAACTGTGAAGATTGAGCGCGGTACAAACTACCTTTACAGCAAGGGATTTGAGATTTATGTAAGTGCAACATTCTAATTTATGGCGATGAAAAAGATTATTAATATATTGTTCGTTGCAGTAGCAATGATGGCTGTTACCTCATGCGACGACTTCCTTGACATAACTCCTGACGGTCAGGTGAAACGTGACGATATGCTTTCTACGGCAGAAGGAATAGAGGAAGCTCTCTACGGTGCTTATTCGCAACTTCGTTCCAACACCCTTTACGGTCAGGAACTGTCTTATTCCTACATAGAAGTGATGGCCCAGACTATGGACTGCTATGGAAATGAAGCCGTAACTGCTCTTGGGGCTTATGATTATAAGTACTCGACTGTAGAGTATATGTTCGAGGCCGTATGGACGGAGATGTATAAGAATATCTCTAATGTGAACAGTATCCTAAACAGCCCGCTTATCGAGGGCGCTTCGTCCTATCCTTTTAGTGTCTACAGAGGAGAGGCGTTGGCTTTGCGCGCTTTCATGCATTTTGACCTGATGCGTATTTATGCCGAGCAATTTACTCTCAATCCTGAGGCAGACGGCATTCCTTATGCTACAGAGTTTTCACTGAATACGCCAGACTTTGAATCTTTGGCGAAGAACTATGAACATGTGATAGCCGACTTGAAGGAGGCGGAGAGGCTGCTTGCCGATGAAGATGAGTATAAGAATAGTTCGCTCTTTATGACTGACAGGCAAATTCACTTGAATCTTTATGCCGTTCAGGCTCTTCTTGCTCGTGTCTACCTCACTATGGGTGATAAGGAAAACGCGTATGCTTATGCTAAAAATGTTATTGAAAAGAGCGGCTTCGTGTTGAATGACAAAACAGATATTAACGGAGATATAGCAGGTGTGCTCTCTAAAAAGGAAACGCTTTTCGGTGTTTATTTTTCGGGATTCTATGCAAATGTGAGTGCGAAGCTTCAACAGACGTCTTCATACTTCTCTCTTGACCCTCGCGACGACATTATGGATATCTACAATGAATCTGCCGATGGACTTGATTTCCGTGTGAACGCGTATTTCACTTCTGTCGACCTTGGCGGTTCGGAGCGTATTCGTCTGAGCAAACTTACTGATATATATGAGTTGCAAGGCATAACTTCAAGCCGCCCTACAGACTTGATTCTTGGTATCAATCTGATTCGCTTGCCTGAGATGTACTATATCTGTGCTGAGACCCTTCTTGACAAGGATTATGACGCGGCAGTGGATTATTTTGATGCTGTGCTTGAAAGCAGAGGATTGCAGCCGCTTAAAAGTCGCACAGATGGAACGCTGCTTACTCAGGAACTTATAAATCTTGACCGATATAAAGAGTTTATAGGTGAAGGCCAAACTTTCTTCAACATGAAACGCCAGAACCTTGCTATTGAGTCGGCGGATGGCTCAAGAACTTTCCAGCCGTCAAATGCAATTTATGTGGTTCCGGTGCCAGATGTTGAGCATGAGAATAGATATTAGTGATATAAAAGAAAGAATATATGAAACGATATAATTTTGGTAATATGAATGTTCTGTCTTGTGCTAAGCAAGGTCTGGCGATTGGACTTTGTGCTTTAGTGGGAGTGGCGGTGTCATCATGTGAAGAGACAGATTATATGACTTATGATACGTCACATAACGGAGTCTATTTTCTAAGCGACACCTTGCAGTATTCATTCAGCGTTACTCCTGTTGAGCAGCGTACTCATGTCGTGAAGATTCCTGTGCGTGTCATGGGCGGCATAAGCGACTCGCCACGCAAAATTGGTTATGAGGTTATTGCAGATACGACTACCGCTATTGAGGGTGAGCAGTATCGCCTTGGCGAAGCGGTCATAATGCCAGACTCGGTAAATGGATTTATTCCAGTGGAGATTCTGCGTGACGGACTTGAGGGCTCGTACTCAGAAGGCTATGTGCGCTACCGATTAGGCCTTCGCCTTGTTGCGAATGAAAACTTCGCTCCGACATTAAGCCTGGAAGAGCAGAAGTTTGTTCTTAATTTTGATAATGCGGTGGAGATGCCAAATTGGTATGATGCTTATGGTGATAAGGTATGGTCGGAGAGATACCTGGGCAAATGGCATCCTCTGAAACTCATCAAGATGGTGGAGTATTTCCATGCAATAGAATTAGTCTTGCCTGAAACATACAAGAAGATGGTGGCTGATTATGGCGAAAATCTTGAGAATATCCCTTATGGCGACCCTTACCTTTATCGCACGATATTCCGCAAGTATATCTACAAGCCGATGTATGACTTTTTCAATGATCCTGCCAATCGTGACGCCATAATTGATGAATATCCGGACTTTCCGTTTGATTTCCCTGATCCGTTTGCATAAGGGAAGAAAGCAGTGCAATCCGTAAAACGCTAAAAACATACAATATGATGAAATATAAAGTCTTAATAATGCTTTTTGCTGTGGCATTCGCTTCAGTTTCGTGCGTAGACGATGAAACATCTGATGCCACTCGTCCGCTGTCTGAAATATCAATTGTTGAGGGCTCCGTCAAGGAAGTGTATAATATCAGCAAGAATGAGACGTTGACGATTATTCCGCAGATCGTTCAGACGAATAAGCAGAAACAGCTTTCGTATACATGGGAGATTGAACTTGAGACCTATTCTAACGAGGAGCAATTCGTGTATACAGGTAATGAACTTGGCTCGTTCAAATGCCGCCTTATAGTTGAAAATGAGGACGGCAAGACTTTCTTCCCTTTCACGCTTAATGTCAATACTCCTTACGAGGAGGGTATTACAGTGATTAGCAAGGACAAGGACGGAAAGAGCCACCTCGCGTTTATGCTTACTCCGACAGATGAATCAGTGGAGCCGGAGTTTACAAGTGGAGATTGTTTCGGCATAAACAATCCTGATATATTCTTCGCTTCCAACCCTACGGATATTATCCAAAGTAGTGGAAGCCTGATTATTTCATGCCAGGGGGCGGAGAATGGCGATGCAAAAGATGTGGCAACAATCTATTACCTGAACGAGAAGACCCTGGTTGTGGAGAATATGCTTACGGCTCCTGAATATCCGGACTTTAAGCCTACACGTCTGGCTATTCCTACTACTGGCGCGGCTGGCGTGGCATACCCGATCCTTTGTGAAAATGGCAATGTGTATGAGTTCTCAACGACTGAAGGTGCAATTGCCGAACCGGTTAAACTTCAGTATAACTATGCGCAATCTTGTGTTGTCAATAGTGGCAAAGGCTACTATTACGACCTGCTGTTTTGGGACAAGCCTGCAGGAGCGTTGTGCTTGATATACAATGGATATGGACCTTACTATTGCAGCAAAAAATATAATGCTTCACGAGAGGATTGCTTGAATGGCGAAAACTATTTTAACGGGCGCTCATTCTTGGCTATGACTCTTGTCCGTATGACAGAGCAGCAAAAGGCGTCAAGTTATTCAGAAGTAGTAGTTTTGACAAATGTGGGAGTGATATTGCAGAAGACGGTTTTGTGCACATCCTTCCATGTATATAATTCAGAAACTGCGTCGACTGTGCTTTATGATAACGGTGGCTCTAAGATGTGCGGAATAGGTGTGTCTCCGATAACCGAGTCAACACCATGTATTGCTAACAAAACTTATTATTCCCTCCTTTTTGGTAAAGGCAATAAGGTTATGCGCTGGAACTATACGTCATCGCAATTATTGACAGAGGCAGACGAATTGTTATCCGTCGGCTCTGAGCAGGCTGTGATAACTGGTTTCGAGATTAGCGCTGACCATAAGGAGACTTATGTGGCATTCTATGAACCTCAGCAGGAGGGACTCAACGGTTCTGTGTGGGTGTTTGATACGGACAAGGGCGATGTGCTCCGTAAGTATGACAATGTCTGCTACCAACCAGTCAAAATCATGTATAAAAAGAAATAGTCTTAATTCCTGACTATATAAGTATGAGAGAGGGGACCACAACAAAGTGGTCCCCTCTCTGTTTTTATGTTATGTTGATTAATATGATTTTGTGTATCCTTCGGTCTCTGAGGTCGTTTCTGCAGGGCTCTCTGTGACAGTGTCTGTAGGAGTGTCAGGCGTGTTGTTAGCAAGAGTGAAGTAAGCTACTGCAAACATGAAGTATATTATTGCTTCAGCGAAGTACACACCGATACAGCAGCACATGAGTCCGCCAATGCAGATTAGTACAGCGAGTACGCCAAGAAGGAACAAATTCCAGAAGTTGCCTTTAGTCATCTTCCAGCTCTTCTCGAATGCGCCGCTGATGCCGTCCTCAGGGTGCTGCAACACGTGTACGCCGACAAACTGTAGGCGAACAGCAAGGAATATTCCTGGGATGATACATAAAAAACATCCGATGACGATAATTATTCCTAATAGGATGTTGACTACGACATAGTTGACATAGTTCATTACAGGCATCTTGAATCCGGCGATGTCGAAGGATTTTAACGAACCGTTCGTGAGACTGAGAACAGTATTCATAATACCTGCAGTAATGACAATGGTGATGATTGACGATAAGATCTGTAAAAAACTGAATCCGCCAGCTGATTCTGCTATGGCGAGCATCGCATCTGTGTCATTTTCTGCAATAGCTTCAAAATAGCTCTGCCAAGGGAATCCCATATTTTGGATTCCGCCACTGATCATTCCTGCAACAAAAATCACTACGGCTATAATCAGACCGTGCTTTTTGGCAAGTTCCCAGGCTCTGCCGGTAACTTCCGAAACATTTAGTTCAAATTGATTCATAAGTTCTTTTTTGTTGATTATTGTTATTAGTTAGTACTTTAAAAGTTTCGTACAATTCCCCATGCTATTAGCAGTACTCCTACAATTAGCAATGTTCTGTCTTCTCTTGCCAGGCTAATAATGCGATATTTGCGGATGGAAGGAAACAGCGATGAGGCGCCGAGGACGGCGAAGTAGGGGAGCGACACCCACAGGGCAGGGTTGTACTCCCAAGCCTTCATCGCATTGCCGTGGCACATCTCGTGAATGGCGCGCTGCATGCCGCACAACGGACACTGCCATCCCGTCATCTGATAGAGCGGACACTTCAGCGGCCAGCTTTCGCTTGCGGGATTGCCCGCCCATAGCGCAGCTGCCACCCCTATAGCCGCAATGGCCAATATGGCTGATGCCATGTTTGGTTTGAATCCTCTCTTGTCCTTGCTGCTACTGTTCATTATGCTCTATGTTATGTGCAAATTTACACTTTTTGTAGAAACAATATCGTGTTTGGAATGAAAAACTGTAGCGCCTGTAAATTTCCGCCCCCTTTGCTGAATAAATCCAGTCTCTGCGCTAAAGAGTTCCCGACACCTCGCTGAAAACTATAAATAAAACTTATATTTGTAAGAATAAAACTAATATTTATATAAATAAAACCATTATTTGTACAAATATAAGTTTAATTTATACTTTTCTCCGGAGCGTCTGCATTTTTTCAGTGCGGAATGGCGAAAAAACAACCGTATTAGGGCATTTTACCGCTTGCTCATTTCGTGCATTTCTTGTACCTTTGCAGAAAGGCGCTTGCCTATGCATATATTATAATAATGTATAAATATAAATAAACGAGATAGTATGTCAGAAACACAGAATCCAGCGGCAAACAGCGAGCGTTTGAAAGCGCTTCAGGCAGCAATGGACAAAATTGAAAAGAACTTCGGCCGCGGTTCAATCATGAAACTTGGTGATGATAGCGTAGAGGCTGTTGAAGTAATCCCAACAGGCTCAATCGGGCTAAACGCAGCCCTCGGAGTAGGCGGATTCCCTAAGGGAAGAATAATCGAAATCTACGGACCGGAATCATCAGGTAAGACAACCCTGGCCATCCATGCCATAGCAGAATGCCAGCGCCAGGGCGGCATAGCAGCCTTCATTGATGCAGAGCACGCTTTCGACCGCTTCTATGCAGAAAAGCTCGGAGTAGACGTAAATAACTTGTGGATTTCACAGCCAGACTGCGGCGAGCAGGCTTTGGAGATAGCAGACCAGCTTATACGCTCCTCAGCAATCGACATCATTGTTGTCGACTCCGTTGCAGCCCTCACACCAAAGGCTGAAATCGAAGGCGACATGGGCGACAACAAAGTCGGACTTCAGGCACGCCTCATGAGCCAGGCGCTGCGTAAGCTCACATCGACAATCAGCAAGACAAACACCACTTGCATCTTCATCAACCAGTTGCGCGAGAAAATCGGTGTCATGTTCGGCAACCCTGAAACAACAACAGGAGGTAATGCCCTCAAATTCTACTCTTCAGTACGCCTCGACATCCGTCGCGTCACATCAATCAAGGACGGCGACGAAGTCATCGGCAACCAGGTGCGCGTGAAAATTGTCAAGAACAAGGTAGCCCCACCATTCCGCAAGGCAGAGTTCGACATCATGTTCGGCACCGGAATCTCAAAGAGCGGCGAAATTCTCGACCTCGGAGTGCAGTACGGAATCATCAAGAAGAGCGGAAGCTGGTTCAGCTACGGCGACAGCAAACTTGCTCAAGGACGCGACGCAGCAAAGCGAATCATCGAAGACAATCCAGAACTTGCTGACGAACTCGAACAGAAAATCATGGATAAACTCAGCGGTAAAGAATCCGAATGACACCTCGCATAGCGATAATAGGAAATGATACACTGCAGGCGATGGGGCTGAAGTCGGTACTCACCGAAATCATCCCCATTGCCGAAGTTTATGCCTTTTCGACATGCACAGACATGGAAAAATACGACGCCGACAGCTTTTTCCATTATTTTGTGTCGGCACAAGAGCTGCTCTCAAATAGCGAGTTCTTCCTTCAGCGGCGCAGCAAGACAATCGTGCTGGTAACACAACCGCTGACAACACCCCAATTTGCCAACTACCACACACTCGACATAAGCCAGCCCGAACACATCCTGGTGAAAAACATCTTGCTGCTCCATCACATGAGCCATCACGACGACTACGACCACGGATTCATACCCCCGCATGGCCCAATGCACCACGCTGCTCCAATCGATATTTCCCAGCGCGAAGCAGAAGTCCTTTCCCTAGTTGTAAAAGGATATATAAATAAGGAGATAGCCGACCAGCTCAGCATAAGCATAGCCACCGTAGTGACCCATCGCAAGAACATCACAGAGAAACTCGGACTGAAATCCGTTTCGGCCCTCACCATCTATGCAGTTACCCACGGAATCGTACGCGTTGATGAAATCTGAGAACACACATAAATACTAATATGTAATAAAAGAGGAAAGATGAAACAGATAAATAAAGAACTGCTCGAAAGTGTGATTAGCGAAGCAAGAAAGTCACCGCGTTTGCGCAAAAACTATAATTTCCATCAGTGCCTTGATGACAAATGCCATCGATTCCTAAACGCCTTAGAAGTTGGCACAGAAGTCCCAATCCACCACCATGTGACCAAGGACGAGACATTCATCGTGCTAAAAGGCCGAGTTCGCGTAAACACATACAATGACCAGGGCGAAGTGCTTGAAAGCACAGTCCTCAGCCATGAAGACGGCATCTATGGCGTTGACATCCCTAAAAACACCTGGCATAACGTCGAGTGTCTGGAAACAGGAAGCGTTATCTTCGAAGTTAAGGAAGGCCCCTTTGTCGAGCATGAGATAGATGGGATACTTGAAGTAAAAACCAAGTCCTTGCCTTTGCGCTCGGAGCAAGTAGAAGTATGTGATAAGAAAAGACGACTGCCCGCAGGCGAGGGAGTGCGCCTTGTTACTTCAATGATAAAAGGAGGTTATTTGGCAGATAAGGCTGGTTTGCATATCAATATATTGTCTTTAGGGCAAACACATGCAATTAAAAATGGAAAACCATATTATTTTTCAACATGTAATATTGAAAAAATATCTTGTGCTATAAGCCAAATAGCTCAAGAGCTGCTGTCGATAAAAGTATTAGACAATGGTGATGTTCTTTCGCAACTTATTGAACTAAGGCAAAAAGTCTGTTTGCCTTACATATTTCAAGATTGTATGGGGAAGAGTGAAAGTTGGCAAAGAAATCGAGTGTCTAAAAAAATCAATTCTCGCAAAAACGGTCGTGAATATACAATGTTGGGCAAATTTACATCAGATGAAGTTTGCCAAATCAACGATGCTATCCGAGTTATAGCCTTGACACTCTTAAGTATAGAACTCGTGAGCGATAATCCTGACGATGCGAAAGGCTGTCACAGCCCCTCTTAGTTTTTGTAGCCCCAATAGTCTGTATAGTCACTATAGAATCTATAACCACAATTCCACCATTTTGTAACAGTAAGAAGAGTGTATTCTTAACTCCCAGTCTTTAATTATTTTGTCTGTTATTTCCTTAAAATGCGCTCATTCCCTCCTGATTTTCCATTATTTTCACATTTTCTTGAAAAATATTCGCGTTTTCCCTTGCCGTTTCGGAAAAAGGTTGTACCTTTGCACTCGCTTTCGGAAATGAAGGCGCTAGAACTCGTTCTTTGACAGACTGTGGACAACAAAAAGACAAGGCAGCCGCGCCGCTATTTTTTATAGCGTCGCAGGCAATACAAGCAACGTCAACCTTTATATATAGGTAGGAAAAAGATACAATGACAGCGGATAATAAGAAGCCTGGCCTGGAATCGACGGAATCACTTCCCCTTTAGCGGGGATATAAAGAATATTTTTTTACAGTGAAGAGTTTGATCCTGGCTCAGGATGAACGCTAGCTACAGGCTTAACACATGCAAGTCGAGGGGCAGCATGAAGTTTGCTTGCAAACTTTGATGGCGACCGGCGG
>Ga0233374_1000050_pt1 | contig 33856 bp, 20 predicted proteins | sample ElkDunMinimDraft_FD_180688 | JGI IMG/M metagenome (GOLD analysis project Ga0233374, IMG submission 180688) | Fecal eukaryotic communites from dung pellets of Tule Elk in California, USA - Elk Dung E1 | ecosystem: Host-associated > Mammals > Digestive system > Large intestine > Fecal | place...
CTCGAAGTAATAGTCCGGATTGTGAATGTATCCCTTCACGTCCGACGACAGCAGCATCCATGTCATTGCGTTGCCCACCTTGCCGTTCACCATCGTGGCGTTGTCCATAGCCGAGAAAGAAAATGTAACGTCAGGGATAGTCTTGACGTCGATAGCGACCTTGCCGCACGGAGTAAGCCTCTGCGTCCTTGCCGTCAGCTTGACGCTGTCAGCCGCATCCTTTGGCGGGCAGATGAAGAACAGCCTCTCCGCCTGAATCCTTCCGCTGCTGTCGAATACCGTAAGCTGGTTAACCCCTGCAGGCAGTTTCTTGCGGTCGAAGTCAATCCTCATGATGTCGGCAGACACCGAAAATGTGTCGCATTCGATGATGTTTCCTCCGTTGACAACCGCATACCCGAGCATCCTTCCAGAGAAGTCCGCAGAGGAAGAAATGTCCGCAGTGATGATGTCGCCCTCCACAGTCTGCACCTTCATGGCGCATCCGCTCTGCAGCGCCTCAGGCAGGGCGAACTCCTCCCACTTAGCCTTCTCGGCATCGGTCTGCACCGCCATGACCGAAGCCTTTCCGTCAGGTCTGACGATAGCAAGCCCACGCCCCAGCGAATCAGTGGATGCGCTGTACAATACCGTGCCCTCGGAGTCCTTAAACAGGCATTCCGCGCTCAGAGGGTAGCCCTCTGTGTCGGTAAGAGTGAACGCCACCCTGCTTTCGAGTCCGCAGATGAGATTGCCGCCTTCGGGATAGAACGTCGCTTTCGCCCTCTTGCCCTCCTTGCTGTCATCCGCTCCGTTTCTGTAGCTCGGCAGACGCTTCTTGTATGTAATGCGGTCAATGGTAGGGTTGGAGTAGTCGCCCTCGGTTTTTGGCGACTTGAAGACAGGGAACACGCGGGAGAATATGCCCGTATGTCCCCAGTTAGTCATATATCGAGTGTATGCCCTGACCTCGTAGAATCCTGTAGTGTAGATACTGTCAAGCTTCAGCTCCCCGTGCGTCTGTCCCGCCTCGTCGATACGTAGAGTCCTTTTCTGCACTACCTCACCGTTAGGCGTCACGAGTTCCACGTACAGCACACGGCTTATGTCAGTCGGCATACCCTTGTCCGCTCTTGTCACGTAAGCCTTAAACCATATCGTCTCCCCCTTGAAATATCCTGTATTGTCGAAATGCAGATACACCTTCTCCTGCGACATCACCTCATTGAACAGCATGGCATGGTGCAAGTAGGAGATTAAGCTGTCAGGATTTGCTTTAGCCGTCATACAAATGAATAATAGTAATAAGGGCAAGAGGTTTTTTCTCATAATATGCGAGTTAAGGTGTGGATTGTGTGATTCTCCAATGGTAAAAATAGTGAAAAAACTTAGATGCTGCCGTGCTGATAAATGCTATCTTCAAGTCATAATGGCGTTTTTTAACATTTATTCGTAGAAATAGAGTGAAGCACTGCTGAATTCTTTAAACTTAGACTAAGTTTGTACGAACTCAGTCTGAATCTGTACGGACTTAGTCTGTGTTTGTACAGACTTAAACTGAGTTTGAAGTTTTGAGTCGGGTTTAGAGGAATGTGGCGAGCAGCGCGACTAAAAAGATAAGGGTTAGTTTCAGGGAAGTGGCTGTGTGCCGATAGAAAAAGGCGATAGCGGATGTTATGAGGAGGTAGCAAAGAAGCAACTGTAATGTTGTGGGCGACCATGCCACGACTGCCCAACTGACGGATGAAATCCATTCTGCTACGGTGTTCATGGCTGATGCCATGCAATGCAATGCTTCTGTGAGCATGACTCTTATCCCGTCGCACCAGAAGAGCATCCACCAGAGGACTACGGCATAGAGCAGGACTGACGCCAGCAGGCAGACGAGCAGGTTGGCGAGGACGGAGAGGAGCGGGATGGTGTGGAAATGGTATGCTACGAGCGGTGCGGTGGCGAGGGTGCAGACGAGGCTGACGATGGCTACTCCGGTGAAGTATTCCAATATGCGCAGGCTGGCTCTGGTGAGGATGTTTTTACTCTGGAATCGCTCGTAGAGGTGTTCCTGGCTTTTGCGGCAACATGGAACGGCAACGGTGCAGATTGCCAGGACTGAGATATAGGAGAGTTGGAAACCTACATCGTGGAGCATTAGGGGATTGAACCCGAGCATGAGGAAGGCGGCGAGGGTGAGTGAATTGACGGACAGGGTGGGGCGGCCGAAGCATCCGCTTAACGACATGATGCTGCACATGACTGCGGCGCGGACGAGTGAAGGGGGTGTGTTGGCAAGCAAGGTGAAGGTCCAGAGGCAGGCAATGATTATGAGCGATTTTACCCACTGCCAACGGTAGGGTAGCGGCAGGCTGTAGAGTAGCAGGCTGAGGATGGCAAAGATTACGGCGAGGTGAAATCCTGAAAGGGCGAGTATGTGGCTGAGACCGGAGCGGGAAAAGTGGGTCTTGAGGTCTCTGGGCAGATTGGACTTGTTGCCTGTTGTGAGTGCTTCGAGCAGTGCGCTTTCTTCGGCGGAGAGGCCGGCATCGTGGTATGCCTCTGACATGGCACAGCGCAGACGGGTGAACAGGTTGGGGGATGAGGCGGATGTGGGTGAGACGCTCCAGTGGTCATGACGTATGTAGCAAGTGGCGCTGATGCCTGAGCAGAACAGGTGGCGGCGGAAGGGGGTGAACTCCTTATCCTGCTCATGCAGGTCGAGGTGGCATGTGGGAGAGAAACTGCAGGTGGAGAAGGTGATGGTGTCGCCGATTTGGATGCCTGAGATAGCGGCGCTGTCTGATTTATCGTCGATGTAGGCTATGAATCGGGCTCCTGTGTCGGTTCGCATGGTCAGCGCCCAGGAGCGCGCTTTGCGTTCGGGATTTTTGACGACGATGCCTTGCTTGGTGTCAGGACTGAGTGATGTGCGTATGCCGTTGAAACTGAGTGTGTAGAGCGTGGCGCCGAAGATGAGGAAGAACAGCAGGGCGGCAATGCCAAACTTGGGGTAAAAAGAATCTCTGCTTTTGCGACCGTTCTGCATGAACAGAATGATGGCGCAAAGGCAGAGAGATATGAATAAAATCGTGATGTTTTGAGTGAGCAGAGTTGCTGTCGCGTCCGCTATTATCATGCCAGCCACGAATGGCAGCAGCAGACGGAACAGGGGATATTTCTGCCACCCCATCGGATTACAGGCTCATGAGTTGGCTGATGCGTTCTTCTGGGTTTGGCGCTCCGAACACGTAACTTCCTGCAACGAGAACGTCTACTCCAGCTTCGGCAAGGCGTTTGCCTGTATCGCCGTTGACGCCTCCGTCGACCTGAATGAGGGCTTTCGAACCGGTGCGCTCGATCATGGCACGGAGGGCCTTGACTTTCTCGATTGAATGCTCGATAAATTTCTGTCCGCCAAAACCTGGGTTTACGGTCATGAGAAGCACCATGTCGACATCTCGGATGATGTCCTCAAGCACGCATACTGGTGTAGCTGGGTTGAGCGTTACGCCGGCCTTCATTCCCGCCTCGTGAATTTCCTGGATAGTGCGGTGGAGATGAGGGCATGCCTCGTAGTGGACATTCATCATCATGGCACCGAGTTTTGCCACTTGGCGCACGAATTTGCCTGGTTCAACGATCATGAGGTGTACGTCCAACTGCTTTTTGCACAGTTTGGCAACTGCTTCAAGCACAGGAAATCCGAAACTGATGTTTGGCACGAACACTCCGTCCATAACGTCGAGGTGGAGCCATTCGGCATCGCTGCGGTTTATCATGTCGATTTCGCGTTCCAGATTTCCGAAATCTGCCGCGAGTAATGAAGGGCTGACTATCATACTATTATTCTAAGGTCTTTTAAGGTCTTTAGGGTTTCCGATAAACCCTAAACCATCACCGATAAACGTTACATTGTTCCCGTTAAGTCTTGAGACTTTCTACTTCTCGAACGTGTAGGTTGTCTCGCCAATCATCTGGCTGTCAACGAATATGGACAGGCGGTATGTGCCGGCTTCGAGATATTCGCCTACTTGTGCGTACATCACAACGGATTGTTCTTCGCCAGTGTACTCGATGTACTTCTTTTCGGTATATTCGAGAGTGGTGTTTTCATATTCGAAGGTGCCGTTTACGCCCATCACGTTGCCGTCGGGCTTGAGGATGCGGGCGTAGACGATGCGCTGCCCGTTCTGTGCCGTAACGTTCTTGACGATGGTGAATCCGAACTCGAAACTCTTTACGTCCTTGATCTTCTTTGCCAACTTGCTGCGCTTGTTCTTCGGCGTGATTGAAAAGCCTGTGGCGTCGAGCTGTGCGGCAAGGTCAACCTTGTCGAGAAGTTCGTTGCGCTCGATAGAGAGTTCGTCAATCTGGGTGGCTGCCTTGTCGTATTTCTTCTTGATCTGTGTGTTTTCGCTGACAAGCGCCTCGTTGAGACGGTTGAGCGAGTCGATTTGCTCGACGTAGTGGCGCAGAACCTTGCGCAGGCTTGCTATTTCCTTCTTCAGGCGGGTGATTTCTGCAGCGTCGGTGGCTTTAGTGTTGCGAAGTTCTTCGAGTAATTGCTGGGTGCGACGACGCTCGTTTTCAATCTGTGCGATGAGGGAGTCGTTTGTGAGTTGTTGTTGCAGTTCGTTATACTGCTGGTCAAACTCTTCGTACTGGAGCTCCATCTCCATCTTGTCAAGCTCGGCAAGTTCCTGAAGCTGCTCGTTCTTTGCGCTTTCGTTGATGAGCATAAATGCAAGTAGGGCGCATATGGCTACGAGGATGATGGCGGCTGTGCCGATGATAATGCTCGTCTTGCTTTTCTTTATGTCTGGGTTAGGTGTTGTTTCCATGAATAACGGTTTGTAGAATGTTCACTTAGGCGTGTTAGTCACGCTTGTTTGTGCAAATATAGTGAAAGGTGAGCGAAGTGCCAAACTTGTTTGAGTAATTCCGAACCGCATCCGATATTATCTAAATAGAGCGGCAAACGGGCGAATAGCATAAGGCTTGCTATAATATTTGGCGATGACTTAACAAAAAATAAAGGGCTGCACCGCGGTGCAACCCTTTATGGAATAGTCTTGTGAAGACTTTATCGTATCATCTTTTCCAGTTTCTTCTGCATTGAACGGAAAGATTTCGCGTCGCTTTTTGTGGCGAGTGTGTTACGTGCTTTCTCCACTAAAGCCTTGCGTGCTTCAATCTGTTCGTTGGAGATGTGGGTGACTGGGATGCGCATGACTCTGCTGATGGCATTGTTTAGATCGGACCATGCCTCAAGGCGTTCGCGCTCAGCCTTTGTGATGTGCACTACGCTGCCGTGGCGAGGGGTGAATGTGCCGCGTGTAGGGGTGTCCTTGATGTAGGTGAAGTTCTTGAGGTCGCCCTTGCAGAACTGGTAGAATCCGTTGGCGTAGCAGTCGTACATTAGGATGAACTCGTCGCTGTTGATGAGAGGGAACACGCTTGAGCCTTCCACTGGATACTGGCCTGGTTTCTGCAGGTGGCGGTATTCAACAGTGTAAGGGCCTGTGAGCGATTTGCTTGTGGCACGCATCACTCCTTGTCGGGTGCGGAAGTTGCCTTTTTTGTTCATTACGGAACGGCCTTCGTCCTTAAAGAAGAGCACATACTCCTGGTTCTTCGCATCATAGACGATGTCGCCGTCGATTGCAGCCGTGCCGAAGTCAAAGAGCAGTTTAGGCTCGGTGATGTCGGTGAAGTCCTCGTTGGCGTATGAATAGAATATGCGGAAGTACGGCTGGTTGAAGTTAGGGTCGTCGGTAGGGTACTCCCAGTCGTGGCGTCCGATGGAGTAATAAATCATGTATTTCTTCTCTACGGGGTCCCAAATTGTCTGCGGTGCCCATACGGCATGGAGGTTCTTGCGGTCGAAACCTTCGAGGTTTGGGAAGCGGGTAGGGAAGTCTATGGCTGTGTGCTGCCAATGGATGAGGTCGGTGGATTTCATCAGCACAAGGCCGTCGTTGCTTTGCCATCCTTCGCTTGAGCGCATGTCAGTCAGTACCATGTAGAAAGTCTTGCCGTCTTCGCCACGCATGATGTGTGGGTCGCGCACGCCTTTCTTTAGGGATATTGTGTCGGATGCGATTACTGGGCGTCCGAAGTTGAGCGATTTGTAGTCGAATCCGTCATCGCTGATAGCGTAGCGAACCTGCTCTCCGCGTGGGGAGTTGTCTGAGAAGAAGGCAAACAAATAGCTTGAGTAAGGCGACTTTCCTGCCTCTTGTGCCTGTGTCTGCAATGCAGGTGCTGCCATCAGCACTCCGATGGCGAGAGTCTTTAATAGTTTCATGTTTTGCTTAAGAAAGTTTAGTGTTTAACAATTTTCTTTACGCTGACACTGCCGTTGGCATGGCGGTGCTTCACGATGTTTATGCCGTTCTGTGGTGCAGACAGGCGTGTGCCGTTGATGCTGTAGTATTCTGTAACGGTTATCGGACTAACGATGTCTTCTACTGACTCGATGTCGTTGGCGAGGTCAACGAGTCCTTTCACTTCTTCTGCGCTGAGGGAGTAGTTGTAAATGCGGAAGTCATCGATGTAAGCCTTGATTAGAGGGTCGGAACTGAACTGGCTGCGTCCGATGTAGTTTATAGCAGGTTTGATGTCGGAAGGGCGGATTGTCATAGATGTTGATTTTGCCACTTCCTCGCCGTCGGCGTAGATGGTTACGGCGTCCTCACCGATGGTTACGGCTATGTGCACCCACTTGTATGAGGATGGCTTTGGAGCGCTGAGAATCTCCTCGTCGCCGCCGTTCTTCATGACGAAACGCATTTCCGAACCGTTGCTTGGAGTGAGGAACATGTACCGGTCTGTGCCGTTTCCGAAGTCGAAGAGTCGTTGCCATGCAGTCAATCCACGGAAGTTGACCCATGTGCAGATTGTCATTTCGCGCATGTTGCCGGTTTGCGGCGGCAACTGCATGAAGTTGTTGGCTGTTGCCATGCCAGCGGCTTTTGTTCCAACCTTTTTTGTGCTGGAAGAGTATGTAGGCTTTGACAGGGATACGGCGTTGAACATGTTCTCCGATTCGTCGCAAAGCGTGTCGTCAAATTGATAATGGGCAATGAGACATTTTTCTCCGTTTGTGGATGCTGTGATTTCTGCTGAAGCTTCAGAGATGTTTCCTGACTTGTCTACAGCCTTGAGTTTATAGAGGTACTCTACTCCTTGTGCTGCTGAGTTGTCGAGGAATGCGGTGCCTGTGATACCACGGGCGATAGTGTTGTATTCAGGAGTCTCGTTGCCTGCTTCTGCGCGCAATATGGTGTAGTTCGCTATGTCTGCGTCTGCATTTGCTGTCCAGTCGAGGCGGATTGATGCGCTCTGAGGTGTTGCTGTGAGACCTGTCGGTGCTGCAGGCGCTACTTGTTCACAAGCTTCTCCCACCGGTACAAAGCGCCACATCTGTTTCTTTGTTCCGACAAATGTTCCTTGGCGAACCAGTGCATCTTGTGATTTGCTGCCGCTTTGAACTTCAAGGCATAGAGTGCTGTGACGGCTGCGGATGTAGTAATAGCCGTCACCGGCATATTCCAGATACCACTGTTGGTTAGCGCCTTTTGCATACGGATATGCAATGATGTTTGCTGCAGACAATGACCAGTTCAGTACATCAAGGGTATATCCTTTGCTGCTGAGCGAGATGATTGAATAGTAACTGAAATCGCCTCCAATTTTAGAATCTACAGGCTTGACAGCCCATTGCTGGTAGTCGGCGCCGTTGACAAATGTGCGCTGTACCATGTTGGAACCTTGTGATGCGCTTGCTCCTTTGAGTGATAGCACTTTACCGCTGTTGGCGTTCATGAGCATGTAGTTGCCGTCAATGTGAGTGGCAACGTCCTCGCCCCAAGTTATGTTGACTACTCGTTCTGCATTGCTCTGACCATTTTGGTAGGAACCTGCCGGACCTCCTGGCATGTCTACTACAAATTCACGTGTAGGTCCGTATCCGTCGTAGAATACGTCGCGGTCGGTCGAGATGAAGCGGTAGCTTGAGTTGTTTGCCTGGCGCTCTGATGTTCCGAGGAATGCTTGCACCTTGCTGTCCTTGTTGTTGCGATACACGGAAGCGGCGGTCCAGTGAGTGCGGTCCTCAGCGTATGCGAGGCGGTCGCCGAAGCTGGCTTTGCAGAATTCTCCGCGTGCCAATCCGTCAAAGCCCCACCAGATGCCTGTCTGCATGCCGTACTCCACGCCTACCATAGCCTCCATCACGTTATGGAGTTCGTCGGCAGTGCCGTGTTTGCCGTCGTTTTTGACTTGGGTGAAGAAATTTGCATAGTTGTTGAATGAACCTGCCAACTGGTGGGTGTTACCCTCGTCGAGATATTCCTTCAACTGGTTGTACCATTTCAATGCTTCGTCGCAGTTGAGAGTGTTTCCGCCGCAAATGCGGATATTGTCAAAGAAGGAGTCCTGTCTCATCAGTTTGATGATGTTGAGGAAGTCCTGCACTGTTCCCTGGTTCCATGCAGTGTAGTCTGGTTCGTTGAATGGCGATATGGAAACGACGTTAAATCCTTTGCTTTGGCAGTATTCAACTGTAGCCTTGAACAGTTTTACCCACTCCTCAGGCTTGCCCTTGTAGTTTGCGGCGTTCTGTGCCGCGTTTGGATAGTTGTCGGTATTGCAGAGCACCTCATGGTCGCAGTTCAGGGCGATATCTGTTACTCCAGACAGTTTGATTAGGTTCAAACGCCTGTTTAGCATGCTTTTCTGGCTTGTAGAAAGTTGTCCGTCTACAATCAAGTCGCTTGGTTGGAACGATACGCGTCCTGTTCCAAGGTTTTCCTTCCCGATAAAAGCAGTGCCTCGCCTGATGTTCCCCTCGTCAGGCCATGCCGTGTCGAGTCCCCAGATTATGGGAAGTTGCTTTCCCTCTGCCTTTATGTCAAAAGGAAGCACACCGTCGGTAATCTTGTTTGCAACCATATTGCGAGTTGCTGTTTCTATCTGTTGTGCATTTGTGCTGTTTGCGGCTGCGAAAGAAACCGCCAGAGCCATGAAAAGCCTCATTAAGGCGCTTGAAGTGTGTTTCATATTATGCTGTTGATGTTAAATTAAGGTGTAGAGATGTAATGGACTGGTGTCTTTGTATATGATTCTTTATTTGCTGATAGGTTTAAGACTTAGTCGTATGGCGTGAGTCCAGTTCCTTGCAAAAACCTATTCTTTATACCATTCTGCATACATCAGATAGTGGCTTGCAATGCCCTGGTTCAATTCTTTTGACTGCTCAGGGTCCACCTTCTTGATGAATTTGGCAGGCACGCCGCCCCAAAGTTCACCGTCGCCCACCTGCGTGCCTTTAAGTACAAGCGCGCCGGCAGCGATGATAGCTCCTTCTCCGATTACTGCATCGTCGAGGACCGTCGCCCCCATGCCGATGAGTGCGCAGTCTTTCACTGTGCAGCCGTGCAGCGTCACATTATGTCCGATAGTCACGTCGTCGCCAATCTCTATGGCAGCCTTCTTATATAATGTGTGCAGGCAAGAGCCGTCCTGGATGTTGACACGGTTGCCTATCTTGATATAATTGACGTCGCCACGGACCACGGCGTTGAACCACACCGTGCACTGGTCGCCCATTGTCACATCGCCTACGATTGTTGCATTTTCTGAAAAATAGCAGTCCTTGCCCCACTTTGGAGTCAGTCCGCATACAGTCTTTATTAGTGCCATTTGTTGTTGTCAGTTTAGTTTCAATCTACAAATATAACGTCGATTAATCTTTTCAGCAAGCGGATTGCCGATTTTATTGGGTAGATTAGAAAATGTCCTCTTTTAAGATAATCTGAATTTACGATAATTGATAATACCGTTTAAGGGCGTGTCTAATTCCTCTGAGCCTGTATAAATTATCGCGGAACGAGTTAATCGTTTGTCCAGTAATTTAGTAAGGTAATTCAGACCCTTAAGAAAATCTTTGGTGTATGTCTGTGAAGACTTTATTTCGTATGCCTCATACGCATAACCTCTTTGATGCAGCAGGTCAACTTCGGTCTGCGAACTGTCACGATAGAAATACAAATTTGGTTCCTTTCCCTGGTTTGTCATTTGCTTGTAAGCCTCCGCTACAACGAGATTTTCATAGATCGCTCCTCTAAGAGGGTGTACTGCTAATTGTTGCTCATTCTCAATACCTAACAGGTAGCATAAAAGTCCCGTATCAAAGAAGTATAGTTTTGGCGCTTTAATAAGTCTTTTGCCAATGTTCTCATAAAAAGGAGGAAGAGTAAAGACTATGTAGGATGTTGTAAGAATAGACAGCCATGATTGAATAGTTTTCACGCTCACTCCTACGTCGTTAGATAAAGAAGACGCGTTAAACTCTGTGCCTATGCGACCTGCCGAAAGTCTGATGAATGTCTGAAAGTTTCTAATGTTGGTTACATTGACAATGCGGCGCACATCACGTTCAACATAAGTGGCGTAATAATTAGAATATAACATTTGACGCGGTTGTAAGCCAGCCCAAACAGCAGGGTAACTGCCATTAAGAATTAGCGTGTCAGTGGTTATGTCGTCTAATCTGTCTGTTAGCTCCTGGATGGAAAGAGGGAGGAGGGTTAGCACTGAAGTGCGCCCTGCAAGTGATTGAGTGATGTTTTCTAATAAGGTAAAGTTACTGCTGCCTGTAATAACGTATCTCCTGTCTGGATAATTGTCAGATATTACTTGCAAGTAAGAAAATAATTCAGGGCAGTTGTGCGCCTCGTCAATGATGACACCTGAAGTGAATGATAATAAGAAAGCTTTAGGGTCAGTAGTCGCTTGCTCGCGAATGGAAATGTCTTCCAGATTAACGTAAGCGTAGTCGGGAAAAATTTTCTTGCATAATGTTGTTTTTCCCGATTGTCTCGGTCCTGTTATGGTTATTATTTTAAAATAGGGAACCATCCCTTTTACGATTTTCTCAATATCTCTTTCTATGAAATTCATTATTCGTGCAATTTTGGAGTCAAACTACAAATCTGCACAAAAATAGGCTTTTCCCTTGATATACACAAGTTTGCATGATCTTTTTCTACAGCTTGCTCTCTAATATTGTGATGAAAAAGCATTTTTGTCAAGCGGATTGCCGATTTTCTCAAGAATAAGAAAAGAAATATGCTATCTGCCTGCTCAATACTAACTGCCTCTGCGATAGAAACTTATGAAGTCCTTGCTGAAAACTATAAATAAAAGTAATATTTGTACAAATAATAGTTTTATTTATATAAATATTAGTTTTATTCTTACAAATATAAGTTTTATTTATACTTTTCTCCGCAGGGATGTGAAATTTTGACTGCGGTGAGGGCGATTTTGTTCCCTGTTGTCCTCCAAAATGCTTGTGCCGCCACAATGGTTTGTTTTTTTCGCTTTATTGATTAAATTTGCAGAACTTAAAAATCACAGAGCGTATGGAAAAGACTTGGAGATGGTTCGGAAAGAACGACAAGATAACCCTGCAGATGCTCCGCCAGATAGGGGTGGAAGGCATAGTGACGGCACTGCACGATGTGCCTAACGGCGAAGTGTGGACTGTTGAGGCCATCATGGACCTTAAGAACTATATTGAGAGCTACGGACTGCGTTGGTCTGTAGTGGAGAGCCTGCCTGTATGCGAGGCTATCAAATATGGCGGTGCTGACCGCGACCGCCTCATTGAGAACTACAAGGTGAGCCTTGCCAATCTGGGCAAGTGCGGCATACATACCATTTGCTACAACTTCATGCCTGTGCTCGACTGGGCGCGCACTGAACTTGACCATCCGTGGGACGACGGTTCTACTTCGCTCTATTTCAACAGGGTCAAGTTTGTCTATTTCGACTGCTACATCCTTAAGCGCGAGGGTGCAGAAGCCGACTACTCTGCTGAGGAACTCGCTGCTGCTGCCGAGATGGACAAGACTATGACTGAGGCGGACAAAGCGGCTCTCGTCGACACAATCATTGTGAAGACTCAGGGATTTGTCAACGGCAATATCACTGAGAAGGACAATAATCCAGTAGAACTCTTCCGCAATCTGCTGTCGCTCTACGAGGGCATTACGCCCGACAAACTGCGCCAGAACATGAAGTACTTCCTTGAACAGATAATGCCCGTCTGCGATGAGTGGAACATGAACATGTGCGTTCACCCCGACGATCCGCCTATGCCGCTGCTCGGACTGCCGCGCATCGTGACTTGCGACGCTGACATAGAGTGGTTCCTTTCTGCAGTCGACAATCCGCACAACGGACTTACTTTCTGCTGCGGTTCACTATCGGCAGGAGCGCACAACGACGTGCCCGAACTGGCGCGCAAGTATGCACGACGCACTCACTTCGTTCATCTGCGGAGTACGGACGTGCTGCCTAACGGCGACTTCATTGAGGCTGACCATCTGCACGGTCGCGCCAATCTGATAGAGGTATGCCGCATATTCCACAGGCTCAACCCCGATGTGCCGATGCGCGTGGACCACGGCCGCACCATGCTCGGCGATGAGGATAAGGGATATAATGCAGGCTACTCCTTCCACGGTCGCATGATGGGACTCGCACAGATGGACGGTGTCATGGCTGCCGTGAGGTATATGGATGATGAAAGTTAAAAGTTGAAAGTTAAAAGTTAATAGTTAAAAGTTGAAAGTTAATAGTTGAGAGTTTTAAGTTGAATGAGGCATTCTCCTTACTCCTAAAACATAAAGAAATATCATGGACAAGAACCTTTCAGGAAAGATAGCCGTAGTCACAGGCGGAAGCGGTGTGCTCGGCAGTAATGTGTCGCAGGGACTCCTTGAAGCTGGAGCCACAGTACTCGTAATCGGAGCCCATCAGAACAAAGTGGACGCAGCCGTAGAACGACTTCGTCAGTATGGCGATGTGTCAGGGCTTGTGTGCAACGTGCTTGATTCGGCTGAGATAAACAAGGCGCGCGACTACGTGATGGATAAATGGGGCAGGGTAGACATACTTGTCAACGCTGCCGGAGGCAATGTACCTGGCGCAACCATCATGGACGACCAGCACGTGTTTGACATGAAGGACGAGGACCTCCGTCGCGTCATCGACCTCAACCTTTACGGCACAATCTACCCTTGCCTTGCCTTCGGAAAGATTATGGCAGAGCAGAAGAGCGGCAGCATCATCAACGTCAGTTCGATGGCGGCATACGATGCTCTCTCCCGCGTGATGGGCTATGCCATAGCGAAGGAAGGCGTGAATGCCCTGACCAAGTGGCTGGCTCAGGAAATGGCGATCAAGTACAGCGAGAAAATCCGCGTCAACGCCATTGCTCCAGGTTTCTTCATCGGCGAGCAGAACCGCCGTGCGCTCATCAACGAGGACGGCACGCTTACAGAGCGCAGTCATAAGGTCATAGCCAAGACTCCGATGCGCCGCTTCGGCGACATAAGCGAGCTCAACGGCATTGTGCGTTTCCTCTGTAGCGATGAGGCAAGTTTCGTCACAGGCACAATCATCCCTGTCGACGGCGGTTTCAGCAGTTTCAGCGGTGTGTGATCTTGCCATCGCATATTGCATGACAGATAAAAGCGGACAGTCCCCATCGGACTGCCCGCTTTTCTTATTCTTCTTTACAAAGACTGAAGTGGATAAATCACATAGCGAGTTTTGATGTTTTAGTGCTTCCGTCGCTGAAGGTCTGCTTCATTATGACGATGCCTTTGCGGTCGTTCGAATCAGCGATTTTGCGTCCGTTAAGGTCAAAATATTCAGTGCTGACCGGCGTGCTGCTGGCATTGACGCCGCCAATCGATGTTGACACCTCGTTGAAATGGATTTTGCCACTATGGATGTGAGCCCTAAGAAGATTGTTGTTGTCGCCTCCTTCGGTTTCGGTCAGCACCCATTTGTCATAACCGTCCTCTTTTGATATGGCGCGGAATATGTAGTCGCCGTCGGGATAAGTCTTAGGCAGTTTGCAAGTCATTGGACCGTATGCGCTATATCCGTAGAAGCCCTGCAAGATGAGTTTGTTCTTTTCAGTAGAGTAAACGCTTACGTCATCGAGGAAATTGCCGTTCTTGTCGAATATTCCCAAACCGAAATAGTAAACACGGGTCGATGCGGAATAGTTGTAGACGGAACTGAATCTCACGCTAAACTCATTTGCTGTAGCAGGGGCGTATCCTTCAGAGACAACAGGACCTTCTGTTATGTGGAGGCGGAACTGTTTGCGCTTCGACTCCTTGTATTCGTAGTTAGGGACAATGCCGATGATGGCGCTTTGGTTCAGATAGAACTGGTAACCATCCACATCCATCAGAGACATGTCATAAAAACCGTTACCGCTGCCGTTCCAACCCCAATTGACATGAACAAATCCGTTGGAGTCATAGCCGTCTACGATAAAGGAATGTCCTGCTGCATCGCTGCCCTCGCCTGTAGGAGAGGCTGCCGAGAACTGGACAGGGCGGAGTGCGTCAAGCTCTTTGCGGATTATTCGTTCCCACTCCTCTGTCGAATTGCAGCAGTCGCGCCTTACGATGTCGATAGTCGAAGCTGTATATCCGAAAAATTTGTAGAACGCCACCATAGCAAGGTCGTCGTAAGTGCCACTTCCTCCTGCGCCATAGTTCATCTGTGTGGCAACTCCGCAATCGTAGGAAATGCGCGCTACAGCGTCCCTTGCTTTCCCCAGGCGGTTGCTTGCCGCTGTTTTTTTCATTGCGCTCCAGTCGTAAGTGTGCGTTGAGAAATCTTCAGCCAGAGTCTTGCCGTTCCATGAATAGGATGCTTTGCCAGTTCCTGTTTCAGGCCATTTGTAGTGGTACATAATCTGTGCCATGGCAGTGGCAACGCACCCTACAGGATACCCCTCAGGACAATAGTAGTTGAAAGGGTCGCTTTGTCCCCACTCGCATTCTATGAGCGGTTCTACTATCACGGTAGGTTCTGCTGTGTCCTCCGTCAGTACAGGCGCTTCGATGCGCCCTTGTCTGACATCTTCGACGTAGCGTGCGTATGCCTCAAGATAGAGGTGGAGACCGTCAGGCAGAGGTCTGTCTGTGCCTACTATGCCTTTATTTGAATATCCTACTATGGCAGGAAATGCGTCATCACCTGAAACTATTACAAATCCTGCACTGTCAGTCGAGTTGAAGATGTAGAAAGCAGGGGCAGAGTCGTTTATCCCTAATCTTGACTTTGATTCATTGCTGAGATTTGCCTCTGATGCCCCAGCCTCGACATTTTTGAGACTTGTGAGTGCTTTGAGCGCAATGCCTTTCGCTTTAGCCGGATCAATAGGCGCGGCCCATATATGAAATGAAGCAACAGCCAGTAATACTAATATCGTTAATCTTCTCATGTTTCCCTTTTTATACTAATTGTGGAGTACATCCGTATTTTAGGTGTACTCCACAATATTGTTAATTAGTTATCCTTTAGGGATCTTTTTACTTCTTGATTACAACAGGTGATTCGATAGGTTTGTTTGAGAGAACCTTTACAGGAGTAGCAGTCTTTGCAACTTTCAAATTCTTCTTCTGAGAGTCGAAAGCTCTGCTCTTTGCTTCTGATGGAGCAGCACCTGTGAGGACGAATGTTTCATAACCGTAATCAAGGTAACCTTCCTCAACGTAGTATACGAGGGCAAAATTAAATGTGCTTGTTTCTGCATCGAAGAAGCTTGGTGCATCAGTTTGACCTGTGTAGATAGAGTAGTCTACTGCACTAACCATTCCGTACTGAGGGTGATTATAGCCTGTCTCGTTCTGAGGAACTACAACGTTGCCAGCTTCGTCCATTGTGAAGATGAAGTCAACTCCATAACCCCAGTTTGTAATCTTGTAGCGAGTAGGGTCGAGGTCACTTCTGTGGAGTACAAGACCTTCGTCTGCGCCAGGTTCTTCAGGCGTACCGAAGAAGAGAGTGTATGTGTATGTACCTGTGTAGAGTGCAGTCCAAGTCTCTTCTACCTTAGCGCCCTTAGTGAAGTTGAATGTTGCAGTAGCAAAGTTTGCAGCAACTCCTTCAGAGTAAGAAACGAGTACGAAAGTATATTCGCCGTCCTCAAGGTCGTTAGCAGGAACCTTAACTTCACCGCTTGCTGTAACCTCATAGATAGGCTCATAAGTGCCACCAAGAATTGCATCGAATGTCTCCTGTGTGAGCTTGCCAGGTATGAGAGCGAGTTTAGCAGATTCTACATCTGCTCCGAGAGTTGCGTTTGCAACTACGAAGAGGTTTTCCTCAGCATCTTCGAACTTACCAGCGTAAGTAACATCTGTCGTGAGGTCTTTGCGGTTGTATCCGCCGAGGTAGATATTTTCAAAGCCATAGTTGATGTAGCCAGCACTTACATAATAAATAATGGAGATTTCCATGATTCCATTTTCAGGGTCAAAAGTACCGGCAGGCATTCCTGCTTGGTATGTAGACAAGTCGCTTACAAAGATATTTCCGTAACTTCCGTATGTTGTTCCCGCATATGTTTCTGGAATTGTAAGTTCATTTGTATTCTTGTTGTAATTTATGAATACGTCTACTCCTGCAAGCGCATTTGAAATCTTGAATTGGGCAAGATGCGTGCTTATTGTGTTTTCGCGGTAATCTAACTTAAGACCTTCATCGAGTCCTGAGAATAGTAGAGTGTATTCCCAGTCGCATGTAGTGGCCTCTTTCCCTTCAGGAGTGATGAATGCACCCCAATCGCTCCAAGGTTCAGGAAGACCAATTGCAAATGCGTAAGATGAAACACCCCATTGAGAAACAGCTGAAGAGTCTTTCAACTCAATGTTGACGATGGTGTAGTCGCCATACTCCAAATCCTCTGGATTGTATGTAATCTTGAGAGGTGTAGTTGCTTCTCCATCTGCGAAAGATACTGTTGTAGGGATTGTGAACACGTCACTTGAAGCGGCAACGTTCAATTCAACGTCCAAGTCGCCTTTTGTCACGATTCGGTTGATAGGAATCTCTATTTCAGATGCATCTTGTGATACATCTTGCTGTGCAGGAAGTTCACTTGAGAAGTAAACCTGTGCAGTCTGCATTGCTATATTCTTATAGTCACTGTCGTTCAAGTCGGCTTCTTCGTCGCAGGAAGTGAACATGGCAGTGAGTGCAATAAGCATCAGACCAAATATTTTACCTGTTTTCATTTTCTTTCCTTTTTATTGTTGGTTAATTTTTGTTTGGGAGGGTAAGGAGTGCGGGCGGTTTGGTCCCTGTACTCCTTACTCCTTATTCCTTGTTTAGAGGTTTACCCAAGGTGTGTAGAGGTCTGATGGATTTGGATTGTTCCATCCCACGAGAGCCTTGTTGTTGTTTGCCTCTGTACGTACCATTACGAGGTTCATCCATGCAGGGCGTCCGTTTGTATTGAGACGTGCAAGGTCTGTGAATGGTGTGCCAACGTATCCGCGTGTCACTGAGTAGTTAAGACGCTTGATGTCGAAGAATGTCTGGCCTTCGCCCCAAAGTTCAACGCGCTTCTGGAATACGATTTCTTCTACTACATCCTCTGTGCTCTCTGCATGGCAAACATAAGTTTTGTCACGGAACTGCTTCATGAAGTTTTCGATGTAGGCAATACCGTCTGCGGCATTAAGATGAGCGGCAGCTTCTGCTTCGATGAGATACATTTCTTCTACACGCATGATTGGTATAGACACTGCTGCACCGACTTTGTAGTCATCAGCATTTCCTTCGCCTGGGCGATATTTCAGACCTGCGTATGTAGGAATTGACTCAATGTCGCTTGGAGTGACATATTCCATAGTTTCTCTCAACCCGCTATCTTCTGCTGGTTGGAACCACTGCTTGCGCCAGTCTTTTTTGCCGATGCGGTCGTAGAGGTTCTTGTCGCAGATGACATAAAGACCTGTACCTGTACCTGTGTATCCGAATGAAGTCTGGTTAGAGATCCATGAAGTGAAGTTTACGATACCTGATGTAACTGAGCGGCTTTCAGATGTCTGAGTGCATCCCCACATCCAAGGGTCAGTAGTGTTGAATCCTGTTTTTGTGTTCAAGCCTACTTCAGCTGTCATAGGGGTTACTGATGCTGCATCGATAGCTTTGCGAGCGTAAATCTTAGCATTTGCGTAGTCTTCAAGCCACATGTAGAGACGTGCCTTCAAACCGTATACGCAAGCAAGGTCAGGAACGATTCCGCCGTCTGTGCTTTCAAGATTAGGAATGTACTTCTCTGCAGCGTCAAGGTCAGAAAGGATGAACTCAGCCATTTCTGTGCGAGTGACACGTGGGTTGTTGCGAGTTGACTCGTTTGTAGCTGTTTCTGTTACGATAGGAACGGTGTAGTTTGTTACGTCGTTGCCTGAATCATTCAGTCCCTGAGTCTTGTCGTTAGGAAGGAACTCGTACATACGGGCAAGGTCGAGGTATGCCATCGCACGGAAAGCATGACCGGCTCCGAGATAACCCAACTGCTTCTCTGTTGCTGTTGATGCGTCAATTACACCAACCACGTTGTTGGCAGTCTGTACGAGTTGCCAATAGTAGTTCCAAATGTACTGGCCATAGAGATAGCCGTCGCCCTGGTACTTGTTGTGTGACCAGAAATTGAAATGGCTTGCATAGGTTGTGGTGTTGAATCCGAAGTCACCAGTCATCAGGTCACGCGCTATCATCATTGCTCCGTAGCCGAATACAGCATGCCATCCATTGCCATCAAGGATATCTTCGTCAACTTGGATTAGATATGCGTGCATGGCTTTTACAGTTGCCTCCTGTGCGGCGGAATTTCCTGCCAATTGGGATTCTGTGGCAACAGATGTCGGTTCTGTCTCGTCAATACAGCTGACAAGCGAAGTGGTGCTGAATGCTACCAGACCGACATATAATAATGATTTAAATATCTTATTCATGTTCTGATTTGTTTTATTGCATGTTTTTGTTTATAAAACTCTTTCTTTATCCGTGTTTTGTCAAGTGTATTAGAATGTTACGCTGATACCTCCTGAGATTGTACGGATTGAAGAGTACAATGCACTTGATGCACCGCCTGTGATGCTCTGGCGTGGGTCAAGACCCTTGCGCTTTGACCAGAACCAAAGGTTGTCGCCTACTACATATACACGTAGTTTCTCAACACCGAACTTCATTGAGAATGACTTAGGAAGAGTATAGCCCAATGTTACGTTCTGGATTGAAAGGAATGATGCGTCAGTAAGGAAACGGTCAGATGAAGATGCCATATATGAGTCGTTGAAGTTCATGCGTGGGATGTTAGAGTTAGGATTGTCTACGCTCCATGCATTGAGCATGTCTTCGTGGATTCCGTAACCCTGGTCGAGGCTCATGAGGCCTGCGTATGTTCCATCGTATACTTTACCGCCAATCTGGTAGGTGAAGTCTGCTGAGAAGTCGAAGCCCTTCCAATTGAGGCTTGTTCCGAAACCACCATAAACGTCTGGAAGAACGTCGCCGAGGATGTAGTCTGATGCCTGCTGGTAGTCATCGGTTGTTTCACGTCCGTTTACGATAGGGAAACCGTCTTCGCCAATAACCTGTGTGCCATTCTCGTCAAGCAAGTATGTGTTCTTGAAGAAAAGGGCTTTTCCTGTTTCAGGGTCAACGCCTGCATATTTCTTTCCGAAGTAAGAATAGCGTGAAACGCCCTCTCCGTAGAAGAAACTGCTGCTTGAGTAACCGTAAACGCCGTCAACCTTCATTGTCTTGCGGGTTTCTGCGAGTTTGGTTATCTCATTTGAGTTTGAAGTAAGGTTTGCGTAGAGAGTCCATGTGAGGTTGTTGTTGCGGATGATGTCGCCGTGGAGGTCGATTTCGATACCGTGGTTCTTCATGTCACCGATGTTTTCGTAAGTTCCGGACCATCCGAATGAAGGTGTGAACGGAACCCAAGAGAGCATGTCGTATGACTTGTTTGCATAGTACTCAACGCTACCGCCGAGACGTCCGTTGAAGAAGCTGAAGTCAACACCTACGTTGAACTTGGCGTTCTTTTCCCAACTGATGTCTTTGTTACCGAATGAATTAGGGATAAGTGCAGGGTTGTTGTTTGAGTTTACGATGTCATAGTAGTTGATGTAGCGGTAGCTTCCGATCTGGTCGTTACCGTTTTCACCGTAAGAAGCCTTAATTTTCAATTCGTCAACCCAGTCAGCTGTGAACCAGCTCTCCTTGTTGATGAGCCAACCTGCACTGAATGAGAAGAATGTACCCCACCACTGGTTGCTGTCGAAGCGGCTTGAAGCCTGGCGCATGAGTGACAACTGGCCGAAGTATCTCTGGTCGTAGTTGTACATCAAACGTGACATGTAAGACTCAGTGTTGTACTCGCCGAATGTAGACGAACCTTTACCTGGAACTACGCATCCTGCCAACTCCTTGTTGTCAACAGAGAACTGGTTTGACATAGAGTAGTAGAGATCGTAGTCACGGTCCTTGTAGTATTCGTGACCGAGCATCACATCAACTTCGTTCAATCCGAACTTGTGGTGCCAGTCGAGACGCTGCTGGAAGTTTGTAGACCAGTTGCGATAGTGCTCTTTTGACACAGAACCCTTGTTGGATGCGTACTGTCCGAAGAATGGGTTAGTTGTGTCTGTGTAGCGATACTCGTGAAGGTAAACGTTGTTAATTGTAGTGAACTTGAATCCGAATGGAAGAGTTATAACAGCGTCGAATGTACCATTGAAAGTGTTTCCTTCAGTCTGTCGTGTATCAAGTTGGTTGGCAGAAAGAGGGTTTGCCTGAGAAAGATAAGGGCGTGTGAGGCCGTTGATAGAACCGTCACCATAATCGTGCAGGTTCAGGCGTGATTCCTGGTCGTAGATAATCTGCTTGTTTCCGTTACGGATGTAAACAGGGTAGATAGGAGCTGTGTAAATGAGCGCGAACGCGTTGCCTGAGCTACCGCTTGAACCGTCGTCGCCAAGGTAGTTCTGTACGTAGTGTCCGTAAGCAGCGTTAGCCCCGAGTTTCAACCAAGGCTTCATCTGCATTTCAGCCTTGAAACGAGTAGTGAAACGCTCGTAGTCGGAACCTACAGTGATACCTTCGTTCTTCAAGTAGTTAGCAGAAGCATAGTAGTTAACCTTGTCTGTACTACCTGTAGCAGAGAGTGTGTATTCCTGGCGGAGAGAGTTGTTGTAAGTCTCGTCCATCCAGTCATCTGGAGTGATCCAGTAGTCATTACCATTGTGGCGATGCATGTAGCCGAGAGTAGCGTTAGGATTGAGCTTGCCGTTCTGACCAATCATATACTGTCCTGCAGGGATTGTGTATGACTGATAGCCAAGACCGTAGTCGCTGCTGTTGATCAAGTTTGCGTTAGCCCACTGCCAAGCCTGCATGTCATTCATGCCGTGAGTTGTCTGTGCATAGTTGTAAAGACCCTTGTACCAAGTTTCGTAGTACTTTGCTGGACTTTTGATCACATCGTAGTTCTGGGCAGCCTTAGAGTTAGAACCCCACTTAGCGTCTAATGTAATCTTAGCATCCTGTCCGCGCTTACCAGTCTTAGTAGTGATGAGGATAACACCGTTACCACCACGTGCACCATAGAGTGCAGTTGAAGCAGCGTCCTTCAATACTGTCATGCTCTCAACGTCTGTAGGGTTGATGTCGTTAAGGCTACCTGCGTAAGGAGAACCGTCAACAACGATGAGCGGGTCGTTGCCTGCATTGATAGAGTTGAAACCACGGATGCGGATAGTTGGGGTTGAACCTGGCTGACCTGTTGATGTATTGATCTGCACACCGGCAGCCTTACCCTTCAACGCGTCAACTGCGTTTGTCACCTGAACCTTTTCGATCTGGTCTGCACCCACGATTGCGGCAGAACCTGTAAATGATGACTTAGTCTGCTCACCGAAAGCGACAACCATAACTTCGTCAGTCATCTTCACGTCTGGATCGAGGAAAATCTGCATCACTGACTTGATAGCAGGTTCCTTAGTCTTCATTCCCAAGTAAGAGATGTGCAAGAGTTTTGCATCTTCTGGGACATTCTTGAGAGTGAACTTACCGTTCACGTCTGTAGCGATACCTATGCTGGTTCCCTTGACCATCACAGCGGCACCGATAACGGGTTCACCTGTACTGCTATCGAGCACTGTACCCGACACAGTCTTCTGGGCGAAAGCCATACCTACTGCCATAACGAAGCAAGCAAGTACTAAGCATAATCTTTTTCCCATTTTTAATGATTTTAAATTGTTAATGAATAAAATTAGTTATTTTGTTATAATTGTTTCATAGCAGTTGCGAACCTCAAAAAAAATGAGTAGTCCGACTTCGTGCAAGTCTGGCTTTACCTGCTTTGTTTAAGACGTTTTACACCAAAACAATGGAATACAATCTTCTTTACCTCCTGTCATTCAATGGTTTAGGTTGCAAAATCGGAGTCTTTTCACGCTATTATACAATAATGACGGTCGCAAATTTATACATTATTTCACAAATTACTAAATATTTTCTTTTGAATTTTTAACTTTTAACAAAATTGTGGCGAAATGACGGCATTTCCCTCTTAATAGGCTCCGTTGCACGGGGTATTAGGTTGCAAAATGTCAGAAAACCCTGTTAAAATAGCTTTCCTTGCATTTTTATGGTAACCAAAACAGATGCTGGAGCACGCTACTTTACGCCATGTTTAACGTTATTTGAATATCGTCTGCCAATTTTCGTTAAAAAGTAAATTGGAATGGGCATAATTGTCCAGGATGCGGCTCCCTATATATAATAATGTGTATGTAGCTGACTATTCTGTCAGTTTTTACGGTCAGCAGGATAAATAAATGGTGACACTTCGGTCCTTACTTCCCGACCCCTCGCTGAAAACTATAAATAAAAGTAATATTTGTACAAATAATAGTTTTATTTATATAAATATTAGTTTTATTCTTACAAATATAAGTTTTATTTATAGTTTTCTTCGCAGTGCCGCAAAATATCCACCGAGGTGGAGGTAAGTTTCCACTGCGGTTTAGGCTTAAAGCTATCCCATTCTTAATTTTATTCATTAACAATTTAAAATCATTAAAAATGGGAAAAAGATTATGCTTAGTACTTGCTTGCTTCGTTATGGCAGTAGGTATGGCTTTCGCCCAGAAGGCTGTGTCGGGTACAGTGTACGACGCACAGACGGGTGAACCCGTTATCGGTGCCGCAGTGATGGTCAAGGGAACCAGCATCGGTGTCGCTACAGACGTGAACGGTAAGTTCACCCTCAAGAATGTGCCTAATGATGCACAGTTCGTTCATGTGTCTTACCTCGGTATGCACACTCAGGAGGTGGCTATCAAGCCAGTTCTTACAATCAATCTCAAGCCAGACACTGAGGCTCTTGACGAGGTGATGGTTGTGGCTTACGGTACAGCGAAGAAGTCTTCGTTCACAGGATCGGCTGCTGTAATCAAGGGTGAGAAGATTGCTGAACTTCAGACTTCTAATGTCGGCAAGTCGCTCGAAGGTGCTGTTGCCGGTGTGCAGATTTCGCAGTCATCAGGTCAGCCTGGTGCTGGTGCGAACATCTACGTTCGCGGTATCGGTTCTATCAGTGCTGGCAAAACAGCGCTCATCGTTGTTGACGGTGTGCCTTTCGATGGAGGAAGCTTGAACCAGATTGCTCCTCAGGACATCGAGTCAATGACAGTGCTCAAGGATGCTGCTGCCAACTCTCTTTATGGTGCGCGTGGTTCTAACGGTGTTGTGCTCATCACTACAAAGAAGGGTAAGCAAGGTAAGGTGAAGGTTACGTTCGAGAACCGTACAGGTATCAACATGCGTGGTGTGCCTGCTTACGACTTCCTCGAGAGTCCAAAAGAGTACTATGAGTTGTACTGGGAGTCTATGCGTAACCAGGCGGTATCAACTGGCAAGTCTTATTTGGCTGCAGGTCAGTATGCTTCTGCCAACCTCATCAAGAACTTGGGTGGATATAACAACTACAACGTGGCAGACCACTTGTTGGTTGACCCTGTTACAGGTCGTTTGAACCCTAATGCTAAGCTTCTCTATCATGACGACTGGTTGGACGAGGCGTTTGAAGTAGGTTTCCGTCAGGAAAATACACTCTCTTTCAGCGGTGGTACAGAAAAGACTAAGTATTACGCTTCAGTAGGTTACCTTTATGACGATTCATATACAGTAAGTTCTGACATGAAGCGTCTGAACGCACGCGTGAAGGTTGACCACGACATCAACAGCTGGTTCAAGGCTGGTTTCAACTTGGCTTACACTAACACTGAAATCAACTCGCCTAATGTAGGTGGAACTTCTCAGTCTTCAATCTTCTTCTCAGGTCAGACTATTGCTCCTATCTACCCTGTTTACCAGTACGACGCTAACGGTGAGAGATTGTATGACGCTAACGGCAACGTGCTCTACGACTATGGTGTGGAAATGGGCAAACGTCCTATCTATGCAAACTCTAACCCATTGGCTACTCAGTGCAGAGATATTCAGGAAACCAGAACAGACGCTGTCAACGCTAAGGTTTATGCCGAGTTCAAGTTCTTGAAAGACTTCAAGTTGACAATCAATGCAAGTATTGACAACTTCAATAGCCGTAACATTTCATTCCAGACTCCTATCGGCGGTGACGCTTTGAATGTGAACGGACGTAGCTACATCACTTCTGACCGCTATTTCGCTATCAATGCCAACCAGTTGCTCAACTGGAACAAGACATTTAACGACGTTCACAACTTCGACGTATTGCTCGGTCATGAGACTAAGAACGATCGCAACGAAGGTTTGACTGCTTACAAGGAGAACTTCCTCGTGCCTGACAACCCAGAACTTGCCAATGGTGCATATTTGGGTGATGCAAACTCAAGCGCAGCAGAATACTCTCTTGAAGGTTATTTCGGACAGTTGAAATACGACTATGACAACAAGTACTACTTCTCTACAAGTATACGTCGTGACGCTTCTTCTAAGTTCCACCCAGACAACCGTTGGGGTACATTCTGGTCAGTAGGTGGAGCTTGGCGCATCAGCCGCGAGAAGTTCATGGAGAATGTAGATTGGGTTAACGAACTCAAGTTCAAGGCCAGCTACGGTACTCAGGGTAACGACGGAACTCCGTACAACCGCATGTACTTGGACATGTATCAGGTAGTTTCAAACGGTGGTAACATCGGTATCAACTACATCCGTCGCGGAAACAAAGACCTTACATGGGAAAAGAGCCGTAACTTCAATACAGGTTTCGAATTCCGCCTCTGGAACAGATTGAGCGGTAACATCGAGTTCTTCCGTAAGGACACTCGCGACTTGCTCTACGCTAAGCCATTGCCACCATCAATGGGTCTTCCAGGCTCTATCTGGGAAAACACAATGTCTATGCGCAACCAGGGTATAGAGGTGGAACTCGCTTATGACATCTTCCAGAGGGACAACTTCAGATGGAACGTGGCTCTCAACGCTACTCACTACAAGAACGAACTCCTTGAGTTGCCTGCAGACCGCCCTCAGGACGGATGGGCTACTGGCGGTTATTTCCGCAAGAAGGGCGAGTCAATCTACAACTACTACGATTATGAATTTGCAGGTGTAGACCCTGAAAACGGAGACGCTCTCTATTGGGCTGACGAACTTGATGAAGAAGGTAATGTAATCGGACGTAAGACTGTAGTTGGTACTACTAACGCTACACGTTACGAGTTGGGCAAATCGCCTATACCTGACGTATATGGTGGATTCTCTACAACTCTTGAGGCTTATGGATTTGACCTTACAGCAAACTTTGCATACCAGATTGGCGGTTATGTATATGACACTCAGTACCAGTCTTTGATGAACGCAGGAGATGCAGGACATAACTGGCACAAGGACATCTTTGACCGTTGGACTCCAGAAAACCGCTACACAAACGTGCCACGCTTGCAGGAAGGTTCACTCGACCAGAGCGCACAGGGTGATTATGCTTTGACATCAGCATCATACTTGAGTCTTCGCAACGTAACGCTTGGCTACACATTCCCAAGCTCAATGGTTGGCAAACTTGGCATCCAGAAACTTCGTGTATACGTAGTGGGCGACAACATGTTCCTCTGGTCTAAACGCAAGGGACTCGACCCTCGTCAGTCATTCACAGGTGATACTGGATACAACTACTCTGCTATGCGTACTATATCGCTCGGTATAAACATGGAATTTTAATAAATAACAATAGAGAAGATTATGAAATTTAATAAGATATTAATTTTGTCTGCCATCGCTTGCTTGGGTTTCCAGAGCTGTAGCAAAGACTTCTTCGAAGTGGAAGATGCAAGCGTTGTGAGCAAAGACCAAATCGACGAAATCGGAAATTCCAGTCCTGATGCGTTGATAGACGTTGTGGAACCTCTCATGTTAGGTCTGAACAACTACACTTACCAGTACAATACTCAGGGTAGCGCAAATACCGTACATGAAGACTTCGGTTTGATGGGTATCTATCACCTCGGTGACGTGATGAACGATGACTTGGCATTCTATATTCGTGGTAACGGTTGGTTTACTTTCGACTATGAGCTTGACTATTGGGCAGAGCAGTACAAGCGCCCTTATTTCTATTGGAACTTCTTCTACACAGTTATCGCTAAGGCTAATGAGATTATTGCATTGATTTCGCCAGAAGTGACAGATGCAGACTTGAAGGCATACCGTGGTGCGGCTTTGACTTACCGTGCTTTTGCTCATGCTTATCTTGCGCAGATGTTCCAGCAGACTTACATCGGTAACGAAGAGGCTCCAGGCGTACCTGTTGTTTTGACTAACGCTGAGTCGGCTGAAGCAATCCCTGGTCGTGCGCCACTTAACAAGGTGTATGCACAGGTAGAAAAAGACTTTAAGGCTGGTATCGCACTTCTTGAAGGCTGGGAGCGTCCTGACAAGACTATGATCGACGCTCAGGTGGCTTCAGGTCTCTACTCTCGTATCTGTCTCGTTACAAACAACTGGGACGATGCCATCACTTACGCTCGCAAGGCTCGCGAGGGATACTCTGTATTCTCTCCTGCAGAACTTGCTGCAAACGAGGCATTCAACAATATCAACTCTAAGGAGTGGATGTGGGGTGCTGACATCACATCTGTGACAACAACAATGTTCGCATCATTCTTCTCATTCGTTTGCTCTTACGATGCAGGTTATGGCGGCGAAGTTGGTGCATACCGCATGATTGACGCTCGTCTTTATAGCATGATGGGCAAGAATGATGCCCGCAAGGTTTTGTTCAAGCATAGCGAGAGCGGTGCTCAATATACAGAGTACGAAAGTGAACTTCCTGACTATACAAACCTCAAGTTCAAGAAGGTTGCAAACTGGGAAGCAGACTATGTTTACATGCGTGTGTCAGAAATGATTCTTAACGAGGCTGAGGCTTTGGCTCACAAGGGTGATGGTGCTGCCGCAGCAACAGTATTGAAGGAACTCATGAGCCAGCGCGATCCTTCATGGAACAAGACATCTGTTTCTCCAGAGGAGGTTTATCAGCAGCGTCGTCTTGAGCTCTGGGGCGAAGGATTCTCTTTGTTCGACCACTTGCGTCTGAAGAAGGGCGTGGAGCGCAACTATGAGGGAAGCAACCACCTTGCAAGTGCACAGTACACAATTGCTCCTGACAGCTGGTATCTGCATTTCCAGATTCCATTGCGTGAGTTGGACAATAGTGCTGATTTGAACGCAGAAGACCAGAACCCTGCTCCAACTGAATCAAAGTACAAATAATCAAATAGAATCAAAAGATGAAAAAGATAGGTTTATTATTATTCCTTGCGTGCGGCTTTGCCTTGACTTCTTGTGAGGAGGACAAGACATTGGACGAAACACGCGTGACAACCGTTACAGAGCCTACTACGGCTCTTGAAGTGTCTGTCAACAAATACGAAGCAACATTTACCGTGTCTTTGACTGATGGCAATCCTGCTGCACTAGAATGTGGCGTGATGCTTAGTGAGAGCCCAGAGGTAACATTGGAAAACTCTACTTCCTATTCCGTTGATGAAAACGGTCAGTTGACTCTGATGCTTAGTCCTGGCGCAACATACTATGCTTGTGCTTACGCTCTTACTGCAAACAAACTCGTTGTTTCAGAAGCGCAGGAATTCACTATGGAATCACACCCTCTCGTTAAATATCTTGGGGCAAAGACTTTCACAGGACTTGACCTCTTCACTGGTGCCGAGAATCCAGTTTCTGTTACTATATCTCCAGATTCTAATGACGAGTCTGTAGCATACATTTCTGGTATCGCTTCAAGTCAAACAGGAGCTCCATTGGGACAGATCAAACTCGTGTTTGATGTGGAAAACGGAACTTGTACAATACCTGCAGGTCAGTTGGTTCCTGACACATCATTGGGCGACTACCAATATGGTTCATTTGAATATGGCAGCGCCGGAATCAGCTATGACATGGAGGCTGACATCGTAGGTGTTCTCGGAGACGGAACGATTGATTTCGGTAATATCGGAGCTTTGATCGTTGTTGGCCAATATGCTGGCTACAGCCACATGCTCTACATGTATGCAAGTATCTATTAATCAATAGAGCATATCATAAAGAAAGCGGGCAGTCCGAAAGGGCTGCCCGCTTTTGGTTTTTCTGTTTTAAATGGGGGTTAGATTGCTTTGGTTATTTCCTTGAGCCAGAGACGATGTTCTTCGTCGAGGTGCGGAGATAGTTTGTCGTAGACCATCTGCTGGTAGGCGTTGAACCATTCTATCTCCTCACGCTCCATCATATCGAGGAGGATAGGCGAGGTGAAGATAGGGCAGAGGGTGAGGTGCTCGAAGGTGTAGTAAGGACCGAAGGTCAGTCCCTCGTTGCCCTGCTGTCCTTTGTCGCCGAAGTCGGCGGGAACGACGAGCATGGTGTTCTCATGGCGCACTCCGTGGCTGCCGGCTATGTAGATGCCTGGTTCGTCGGTGATGGTCATGCCTGGGAGGAGCGGTGTGGGCATGTAGTTCATGCGGAACTGGTGAGGGCCTTCGTGCACGTTCATGAACGAACCTACGCCGTGGCCTGTGCCGTGGAGGTAGTTGATGCCGTAGCGCCACATCGGTGTGCGTGCAAGGGCGTCAAGCTGTGTGCCGTAGGTGCCGCGTGGGAACACTGCGCGGCCGAGGTTGATGAATCCGCGAAGCACGAGGGTGTAGTCGCGTCGCTCTTCCCAAGTGAGCGGACCGAGCGGGATTGTACGGGTTATGTCGGTCGTTCCGTCTTGATATTGTGCGCCTGAATCGATTAGCAGCAGTCCCTTTGGCTCTACTGGGACGTCGGTTTCGGGAGTCGGTTCGTAGTGGACGATGGCTCCGTGGGCGGCATATCCCATGATGCTGGCGAAGCTTACGCCTCGGAACAACGGTTGTTCGGCACGGCAGGCGTAGAGTTTCTCATCGAGCGTGAGTTCGGTCTGTCCGCCGGCTTCAACGGCAGGGATGAGCCACTTCATCCATTTGACCATGGCGAGTCCGTCCTTGAGCATGGCGCTGTGGTAGCCACGTATCTCAGCTTCGTTCTTCATTATCTTCATCGTCGATACGGGACAGTCCTTGCGCACAGGGTTGGCTATGCATGAATAGGCGGCATAGTTGGTCTTGTCGGGTTGTACGAGCACTTTGCAGGAAAGCGATTTTAGTGCGTCTTCGATGGCGGCGTATGGCTGCATGTCTACTCCTTCCGATTTGAGATATTCGGCAACCTCTGTGTTTACCTTTGCAGGGTTGATGTAGAGCATGGCTTTGTCGGTGGTGATGAGCAGATAGCTGACAAATACGGGGTTGTAGTCTATGTCAGCGCCTCGCAGATTGAGAGTCCAAGCCACTTCGTCGAGCATTGAAACGAGTACGGCTTCGGCACCGCTCTCCTCTGCTTTGGCGCGGATGCGGGAAATCTTGCTTGAGGCTGATTCGCCGGCCAAATCAAGTGGCTGGATGAACACTTCGCTTGTTGGCAGTGCGGGACGCTCAGTCCATATCTGCGCATAGGGTTCGAGGTCTGTGTGCAGATTAAGTCCATAGGCGGCCAGTTCGTCTTTCAAGTCTTCTACTGCTGTCACGGTGTTGACCCATCCGTCAACGGCTACGGTTGCCCCCTCTGGCAATACTTCGCTCAGCCATTGCGACACGCTTGGCGTGCCTTCTACTTTGTCTTTCATCAGCACGAAGTCTGTGCCGCTGATTTGGTCGGCAGCCTGGAGGAAATAGCGCGAGTCGGTCCAGAGCGCTGCTTTGTCGGTTGTCACCACAGCAGTTCCTGCCGAGCCTGTGAATCCTGAAATCCATGCGCGCGATTCCCAATGGTTGGGCACGTATTCGCCTGAATGCGGGTCGGTGCTTGGAGTGATGAATGCATCTATGCCGTTCTGCTTCATTATTTCTCTGAGGGCGTTGACCCTCTGCATTGTAGGTTTGCTCATATGTATTGTTTAATGTTTATGGTTGGATGTTTTATGTTTATGGGGTCGCTGAAAACTTCATACTTAGTCTAAGTTTGTACGAACTTAGACTGAGTATGTACGGATTTAGACTGTGTTTGTACGGACTCAGCCTGAGTTTGCAGTTATTTCGCCGGTGCGTAATGTTATTCGCTGGTGTAAATCAGATGATGAATTTCACTTCTTTGAATTCGTAGCGGCGGATGTCGCCGTCGTCAGTCTGCAGAAGCAGGTGGCCCGTGGGTTCTATGCCGTGTATGCTGGCGAGGAATGGTCCGTTGGCATCTTCGTAAGCGTGTAGCAGCCCGTCGTTGCGGTAGAGTTTCTGCATGTAGCGGGCTATGATGCTTCCTATGCTCGCATTTCGGTATATGTTATGGAATTCATCCACTATCTCTTTTATTATGGCAAGAGGATCGTAGGTCATGCCTGTAATCATCTTTAGTGACACGGGGTTAGGGGCGTCGCTCAAGAACTCCGTCTGATTGATGTTGACGCCGCAGCCGATGATGCAGGTGCAGACATTCTTGCCCTTGAGGTCGCACTCTATAAGAGTACCGCTTATCTTCTTGTCGTGCCAGTAGATGTCGTTAGGCCATTTTATTGAGATGCCTTCCGTATATTTCGACAGGGTGTCTGCAATTGACAGGGCGATGACTTGCGACAGGATGAACTGCCTGGTTGCTGGAATGGCTATAGGGCTGTACAGAAGCGAGAAAATGGCGTTTTTGCCAGGCTCCGACTCCCATGAATTGCCTCTCTGTCCTCTGCCGGAAGTCTGCTCTGTGGCATACACTACAGTGTAGTCGGGCAGCTCCGCTCCGTTGTCAATCATGCGACGCAGGTGGCTGTTGGTCGAGTCTGTTGTGTCAAGGTGTATAAACATATTTAAATTGCAGCTTACGGATGTAAAATTAGAATAAAAAAAGGGCATCCACAAGGGATGCCCTAACTTTATTTTTATGGGGTTGTGAGGTTTTTGATATTGTACGCTTAACTCCTTACCTCCTAATATCAAGAATAGAGGTAACGCTTGATGTTTCTCTTTGGAGTCTTGATGAACTCTTCGTTGCGAATCTCAAACTCGGAGATGTTGGCGTACTTCGGAAGGACGGCGTTGACATCGTTGCGGATTTGGTCGATGTTCTTTGCCACCTCTTCGCGGCTGATGCCCTTAGCCTCTACTGCAGCGTCAGTGATGTATGCAAGACAAACGAGTTTTTCGCCGCGCTGAACAACTACGCACTCGTCAAATGGAGTGTAGCTGAGCACCTTGTCCTCAATTTCCTCAGGGTAGATGTTTTGTCCGTTAGCGCCGAGGAGCATGCTCTTCTTGCGTCCGCGGATGAACACGTTGCCTTCTCTGTCGACAGTGCCAAGGTCGCCAGTGTGGAGCCATCCGTCAGCGTCGATAGCCTCAGCAGTAGCCTCTGGATTCTTGTAGTAGCCGAGCATCACATTCATACCCTTACAGATAATCTCGCCTGCAACGTTGTGTGGGTCTGGGCTGTCAATCTTAACTTCCATGCGTGGCACCTGCTTTCCGCAAGATCCCTTAGCGAAGTATTTCCAGTCTTCGTAGCAGATGATAGGAGCGCACTCTGTCATTCCATAGCCTACCGTTATAGGGAAGTTGATACGTGAGAGGAAGTCGCCTACCTCCTTATTGAGCGGAGCACCGCCTACAACGACTTCGTAGATGTTGCCGCCGAACACCTTGAGGAGTTGCTGGCGAATCTTGCTGTGTACGATGTTGCGGAGTCCTGGTATGCTGAGCATGAACTTCATGCGAGGAGTCTGTAACAATGGGAACACGCGTCCGCGAACAATCTTTTCGATGATTAGCGGCACGGCAACGAGGAGGGATGGGCGTACTGCTGCGATTGCGCCGAGAAGTATCTTCGGACTTGGAGCCTTTGTCAGGAAATGAACATGGCAGCCAATGCAGAATTCGTAAAGGAACTCGAAAGAGAATCCGTACATGTGAGCAAGCGGAAGCATGGAGAGGATTCTGCTGCCTTTTTCAAGTGCAAGCACCTCGTCGGCGAACAGTACGTTTGACCAGAGGGCACGGTTCGGAATCATTACACCTTTTGAGTTTCCTGTCGAACCAGATGTGTAGCTCAAGAGAGTGAGTGCTTCTGGGTCCTCAGCCTTGTAGCAAACATCTGAAGGCTGCATGCCGTTAGGGAACTTGGCGCTGTACTTCTTTTCTGCGCTTTCGAAAGCTGCAAGAACAGTCTTGTCGTCAGCAAAAGGTTTGAAGTCAGCAACGTTGATCATCTGCTTTTTGTCAAGACGCTCAGCCTCTGTGAATACGCGGTTGCTGCAGAAGAACAACACAGACTCTGAGTGCTCGTAGATATTCTCGATCTGCTCCAAGTTGAAGTCGTTAAGGATAGGTACAGCTACAGCACCATAAGTCAAGGTAGACAAAAGGGTGATAACCCAGTTGCTGCTGTTCTTGTCGCAAATGGCAATCTTATCTCCAGGCTTTACACCTAACTCTTCGAAGAGGTAGTGAAAGCGTGCGATATGCTGCGCTACTTCCTTGTACGTGTATTCCAACTCGACTTTAACACCATAGTCGGTGAGTGCCTTAGAATCCCAGTTCTCCTTTAGTGTTGATTCAATGATTTTGATGAGAGAGGTGTCCTTCTCACATGAATATTTCATAATTGCTCAGTTTGTTTAATTTTGCGCAAAGGTATAAATTAAACTCATAACGTGCAATAAAAACGAAACAAAACAGTTATATTTTGTGCAAAAATCAGCAAAAATGAAACAAAGCAGGTCTTTTTGAGCATAGAAAATGAAACAAAGAGACTGTAAGTGTGCAAAAACACAGATAGGGAAAACTTGGGCTATACCGACCTACTCCTTGGGGGATTCTTCGATGGCTGGTTCGGGGTTAAGTCTTCTTTCTCTCGCCTCTAAGACGCTCGTTTTAAATGCCTTGTCATTGTGAATCTTATTGATTGTGGCTTTGGCGGCACGTTGCTGGCTCTCCTTCTTGCTGTAGCCGGTGCCTTCGCCGCAATTTATGTCTTCGATAGTCACAATGGTGTGAAACTTAGGCGTATTGTTGCCCTCTTCTGGCAGGTCTTCTGTGTTGAATGCGAAATCTGTCTGGTACTTTTGGCACCATTCTATTAGGCGGCTCTTGAAGTTCTCTTCGGTAGCGGCAACCTTTTCTATATTAATGTAATGCTTGAATACCCGCTCTTGCATGAATTTCATGCAGTACGGGTAGCCGCGGTCAAGGTAGATAGCGCCGATGAACGCCTCAAAAGCATTGCCGTTCATGTAGCTGTTGTGGGCTGATGTTCTGGGACCGATATGCTTGACGAATTTGTGCAGTCCCATCTGCACGGCAAGTTTGTTGAGCGTGTTGCGACGCACAAGTTTGCTGCGCAGGGTGGTGAGAAAACCTTCCTGTTTTTTCGGGTAATACTCATACAGGATGTCTGACACGACGGCGCCGAGAACAGCATCGCCGAGATATTC
>Ga0233374_1000053_pt1 | contig 32693 bp, 31 predicted proteins | sample ElkDunMinimDraft_FD_180688 | JGI IMG/M metagenome (GOLD analysis project Ga0233374, IMG submission 180688) | Fecal eukaryotic communites from dung pellets of Tule Elk in California, USA - Elk Dung E1 | ecosystem: Host-associated > Mammals > Digestive system > Large intestine > Fecal | place...
GAATACTACTTGTCCGAACCCATACGCGACAACGATGCCAAAGGCATAGGCCCTTTCATCTGGGCTTCGCTCGAAATGGAGCAGTTAGGCTATGACGTAGAAACAACAGCAAGTCCCATTGCCCGCACCGACCTTGCGCCATAGCACCCACAGCACATAGCAGAGCAAGCAAGAAAACATTTATTCGGATAATTGCCATATTAATTGTATTTACTGCAAAAATAAACAATTTTTCGTATATTTGCGCAACTGAGCAACTGAGGAGTATTGGAGGTACCCCCCTAAACACTACCCCCTAAACATTAAACACTAAACACTAATATATATGAACAGAGAACTCGAAATGAATCCGAACAAGCTCGTTGCCTTCCTCGGCAAACCTTGCAAGGAGTTCACAAAGGCGGACATCATCCGTTTCATCCAGGAGAACGGCGTGCGCATGGTCAACTTCATGTACCCCGCAGGCGACGGACGCCTGAAGACACTCAACTTCGTCATCAACAACATGGCATACCTCGACGCCATCCTCACTTGCGGCGAGCGCGTAGACGGCTCAAGCCTCTTCCCGTTCATCGAGGCAGGCAGCAGCGACCTCTATGTCCTGCCACGCTTCAGCACCGCATTCCTCGATCCGTTTGCCGAAATCCCTACCCTCTCCATGCTCTGCTCCTACTTCAATAAGGACGGCGAACCGCTTGAGAGCTCACCCGAAAACACACTGCGCAAGGCATGCCGCGCATTCAAGGAAGTGACAGGCATGGAGTTCCAGGCAATGGGCGAACTTGAGTACTACGTCATTGCGCCCGACACGGAAATGTTCCCAGCAACCGACCAGAAGGGTTACCACGAGTCGGCACCTTACGCCAAGTTCAACGAGTTCCGCACACAGTGCATGGCATACATCGCTCAGGCAGGCGGACAAATCAAGTACGGCCACTCTGAGGTGGGCAACTTCACCATCGACGGCATGATATACGAGCAGAACGAAATCGAGTTCCTCCCAGTCAATGCTGAGGACGCTGCCGACAAACTCATGATAGCGAAGTGGATCATCCGCAACCTCGCCTACGAACTGGGCTACGACATCACGTTCGCACCAAAGATTACAGCGGGCAAGGCCGGTTCAGGTCTGCACATCCACATGCGCATCGTCAAGGACGGACAGAACCAGATGCTCGACGGCGGAGTGCTCTCAGCCACAGCACGCCGCGCCATCGCCGGCATGATGCAGCTCGCACCGTCAATCACCGCATTCGGCAACACAAACCCTACTTCATACTTCCGCCTTGTGCCTCACCAGGAAGCGCCAACAAACATCTGTTGGGGCGACCGCAACCGCTCTGTGCTCGTGCGCGTACCGCTCGGATGGGCTGCAAAGAGCGACATGTGCAAGATTGCCAACCCGCTTGAGCAGGAGAGCAATTACGACACAACTCAGAAGCAGACTGTAGAGATGCGCTCGCCAGACGGTTCTGCCGACATCTACCAGCTCATAGCAGGACTCGCAGTAGCATGCCGCCACGGTTTCGAACTCGACAACGCACTCGACATCGCCGAAAAGACATACGTCAACGTCAACATCCATCAGAAGGAGAACGCCGACAAACTCAGCTCACTCGCTTGCCTGCCAGACAGTTGCGAAGCGTCAGCCGACTGCATCGAAAAGCAGCGTGCCGTCTTCGAACAGTACAACGTGTTCAGTCCAGCCATGATCGACGGCATCATCAAAAAGCTCCGTTCTTACGGTGACCGCACCCTCCGTGCCGACATCAACGGCAACCAGGAAGAGATGCTCAAACTCGTCAACCAGTACTTCCACTGCGGATAATCACCCTATCCGCCCTACATATAAGCATCCGCAAGGCTAACAAAACAGCTTTGCGGATGTTTTTTTTCACTGACACCCCACAGAAAACTCTATAACGCACTGCGTTTTGTATATAATGCACTGCGTTATGCACATAACGCACTGTGTTTTGTATATAACGCACTGTGTTTTGTATATAACGCACTGCAATATATAGTTTTCAGGCAGGAAATTCGATTTATGCAACGCATCATGAAGAAGTTTTCGGGCAAGCATTCCAAACTTTGCACCGAGCAGACATTTCACAAATTCCTCATTCCCCAATATCACAAATGGCGTCGAAACATAAATTTCACCTCCCTGTTTTTGAAATTTTATCCGGCTCTTACTATGTTATGCCACAAGAAGAAATCGCTCTTTGAACCGATGAAAAAATCAGCCCACATCGTGGTCATTTCAGTAATTAATTGCTACATTTGTAAAGTCGTGCAAACACGGCAATACATATTGGAGGCATTTGGCTTCGTTCCTACCGGTAAATCTGGAAAATTTATGTAAGTCGGAACTTAGACTGAAAGCTGTCCACTTGTTGCGTATTTCGTATCGTCGCTGACGAATGAAGATATGCTTTCAAGTGTGGGCTGATTTCATTCTTCGGACTTACAGGTATTCCAGAACCTACCGGCACGGAGGTGAAGGATGCCCACACTTTTGTACTACACGACACATTTAAAGTTAACCTTACATAAAACCTCACGATGCATAGGTGAATCGTCAATGTACTATGTTTAAGCAGTTCTATGCTGATTGTAATCAGCGATTCAACGATTGGAAATCGAACCCTGACAACTATGCTAAAAATAATGTTTACATAGCAGCCTCTAGTCGAAAAAGTTTTTTCTACAAAGACAACCAGCATGAATATATGCCCGAATTCTTTCTTGGAGATCCGGACTGTTGCTCTGCAGTCATTTTAAATTTGAATCCAGGCACAGCGGATTCAGGTTTCCATTACGAAGATCCAAAATTCAAAAATTATGACTATTTAGCAAATGCAAAGAAATTTACGCTTGGGACTTCCGGCATCAAATGGTGGTTCGGAGCAAATGGACGAAATGCGTGGATCAACAACTTGATAGGAAATAATGATTGGAATTTAAAACCTTTCGCACTTGAAATCTGTCCGCTACATTCAAAATCATGGGGAGGATTAGATTACACCATGACTGATTTACAGGAAGAAATAGCCAAGTATGTGTTTGACCCAGCATTCAAAGCTGTCAGCAATTCAAAAGCGGACTTTGCCATCGCTATAGGAAAAGACTTCGTCAAAATTCTTAGCGCCCCATTCTTCGGTTTTAAGGAAAGGCTTGTATGGGATCGGGACAACCATCCTCAACATATTACATGGCCCAAGAATAAAAAAGGTAATCCGACAGACAGGACCTTTGTTCTTCTTGAGAAAGAGAACAACAGAGTGTTCTGCACATACGCTCCTGGTTCAAACAGACCTCCAGGCAAGAATTTCAGAGAAATAGAACATCAGTTTGTTGAGGAGATAAAAAAATGGTGTAAAACGGGGAAATAGTCTTTTTTTCTCCTGAATCTTTGAATTTTTTCCTCTATGTTACTATATTATCTCCGTAACCAATAAAAAAAGAAAAAGATATGAGAGATCCATTCAAGCATTCAGACAAGGAATTCGTTGCAGGTGTAAATCGTGTTTATATAGGTGAACTGCCACCACACTTGGCTCACACAGGGGTTCCAAAGGATGTGGCTCGCTCGGGAAGATTTCAACTAATCGGCAGGGAAGGCAATATGCTCCATTTCAAAACAGGCATGCGCTATGCCACTTCATGCTCAGGCAAGGTGCTCACCAGTCTTCAAACAGGAGGTGAGATATGCTTTGTGGAGTACAGGGGCGCTCGCATAAAACTGGATGCCTCATACTACATGACTGGCGGTCGCAAACTAACAAAGGAAGACCTGGATTCTCTTCGTACAGATGACGGTCGCACTCTTCGCCAATTCCTGGCGGATGAGGCGGCCAAACTTCAGAAGGAAAGGAAATCACAGGAATAAAAAAACATGTAATATTGCATTGTAAAAATCAAACAACCATAAGTTCAATTGAAATGGCTAAAATCTGGAGACTTAAAATCAATGTGGTGGATCCGCAGGATGCGGAAAAGATGAAGAACTACGTGCGCGAACTCAGCAAGGAGTATACTTTAGTGCCAACATCTGATGACCCTGATGATGGATGGTTTCAAGCGGGATTGGAATATGGCGACGACTTCGTGTGCTACACCGACGGGATTGTAGAGCGGTTGGAACAGTTCACCGAACTTGCTGACAAGGTGGCAGCGCAATTCCCCGAGATGCCACTGCTCTTCACTCACTTTAACACCGACAACCAAGGCTTATATAGATATGAGTCGAAGGATGGAGAGTTTGTCCGCATCAGTCCGCTGAAGGTGACGCTCCACACGAACGATGCCAAAGATTTCAATCAACTTTTGGCGTGCGCCGAACCTTTACTTACAGCACAGGGGATTAGCGCTGATGTGAACACCGCCACTCAGGAAATCACCTGGGGATACAGCGAGGAGAATGAATCACAGGTGTGCGACGCCCTCATTGCTAAGATGAGCGAACAGATGCCCAAAGTGCAAGTGGTGTGCATGAAGCACGACGTGGACCATTCTGAGTTTGGAGGTTTGCAGTATTGCATTTTGGGCGAGGGTGATGCTGAGTGGAACGAAATTCAGGGTGCGGAGCATGATATCGCTTATGCCATTTGGTGTGCAGGCCCGGAATCTGCGTTGGGACTCACTGTGTATGATGCTTTTACAGACCCAGCGAGATGCGTGAAGGCGATGCTCGAAGAGATTCGCAAGGAGGATGCGGAAAGTGATGACTTCCTCAAAGACAGTGTGATGACTGTATTGTTCCAAGATAAATGGTTACACAACCTATTACAACCCGAGGACAAGCAGTGGTTGCTAGATTTGGACCGCACAGAAGCCGACTGCATTGTGCTTGTAGGTATGTATAATAGTTGGCGCATTTGGGAAGAACTCTTTACAGATTCTAATACGGGCGAGACAGTCTCTATTGAACGCCGCGAAATAGCTACCACTCCATTGTTTGAGAGTCATGAAGGTGAAGCAGAGGCTTTGTTAGAAAAATTGCACAAAGCCAGCGATGTGTGTCGTAAAATTAAAGATATTGTATGGAATTTGAGTACCTACACGCCACTGAACTATACACGCCTGTTGGTTGACAATATTGAAAACCTCTACGATGATGACCGCCAGTGGGCATACAAAGAGATTGGCCACCTCTACCGTTGGGGGGAAGAGGAATTCGGGTTCTTCATCGACAAGCAAAAGGCGAAGGAGTATTACGACAAGGCTTCTTATACCGACGAGAATCCGCTTGAGGACAGTGATGACTACGGCGAGCCCGACCCTTGCGTTTACACATACACAGTAAGGGGTGAGATTGCCCCATTGAAGGAACTTGCTGAGAAAATCGCCAACAAATTCGGTGATGTGGAGAACGAATTCGGATTATATGTTCCCATAAACATTTTTATGCACTACCTTGTGGGCACAGACCCCAAGCGTGAATACTACTGCGGCAACCTCCTGAGAGTTGATGAGCAAGATGGTGCCTTGCTGCTAAGGATTGAGACCGAACGCGGTCAGAACGCATTTGCCTATGCACTGAAAACAAAGTTCCCGGAAGTCGAGGTGGAAATTGAAGAAGTACTCTACAAAGACGATATGTTCAAATAAGAATAACACATAAATGAGAACATCCCTTTCAAAATCAAGATACACCAGGTGTTGCCAGTGCCCGAAAGCACTTTGGCTAAGTGTGAACAAGCCCGAAGAAGCCACCGTTGATGCTGGCGTTGAAGCACGCTTTGCCGAGGGCAATGTGGTGGGCGACCTTGCTATGGGGCTCTTTGGAGATTTTGTAGAAGTAACCACTATGAAGGAAGATGGCAAACTCGACCTGAGTGCCATGATAGAAAAGACGCGCGAGGAGATGGCGCGTGGCACAGAAGTTATCTGCGAGGCGTCGTTCAATTATCGGAATGCGGGCGAGAGCAACTACTGCGCCGTGGATATCCTGCGCAAGACGCCTGACGGTTGGGCCATCTACGAGGTGAAGAGCACGACCAGCCATGTGGCAGACGTAGCAACGATGAGCAAGGAACTGGTGGACAAGGTAGAGAAGTATGCCAAGGATATTGCCTTTCAGAAATGGGTACTCGTGCAGTGCGGTGTGAAGGTGACAGACACTTACCTGGTGACACTCAATAGTGATTACGTGCGTCAAGGTGACTTGGACGTGCAGCAACTGTTCAACATCATCGACATGAAAGAACTGGTGGAGAACGAATACCTGAAAGTTCCCGTCCAGCAACGCCTGGCGCACACGGTATTGCAGGGCGACGAGCCTCAGAAGGGCATCGGCATGCACTGCAACGAACCATATCAGTGTGCCTTCTGGAGCTATTGTACCCGTCAGGTTGGACTGGACTTGGAGAACGACAAGACCACGGTGTTCGACCTCTACCGCATGAGTGCGAAGAAGAAGTTTGAACTCTTTGACCAAGGCAAGGTGACCTTCGAGGATGTGCGCAACGACAAACTGAACGATAAGCAGCAGGTACAGGTGGAGTGTACGCTCAACGGCACCGAGCATGTCAACAAGCAGGGAATAAAGGCGTTTTTGGATAAAGTGACCTATCCGCTCTATTTCCTCGACTTCGAGACTATGCAGCAGGTTCTGCCACAGTTTGATGGCACACGTCCATATCAGCAGATTACCTTCCAGTACTCGTTGCACTATATCGAGCACGAGGGTGGTGAACTTAAGCATACTGCCTTCCTCGCTCCGAGCAATGGCACTGACCCTCGCCGAGCATTGGCTGAGGCGCTATGCAACGACATACCGATGAACAGTTGCATCATGGCATACAACGATCCCTTCGAAAAGGGACGCATAAAGGAGATGGCAGAGGCGTATCCCGACCTCGCTGCCCACTTGATGAATCTTCACGGCAATACCATCGACCTGCTCATCCCCTTCCGCGAAGGTCACTGCTACACCCCTGCAATGGGCGGTTCGTTCAGCATCAAGAGTGTGCTGCCGGCATTGTTCCCTGGTGATGACGAACTGAACTACCACAACCTCAACCCCTTGGTGCAGAATGGTGGTCATGCCATGACCATCTTCCCCAAGATAAAGGACATGCCAGTCGCAGAGGCTCATGAGGCACGCGAAGCACTGCTTGCCTACTGCCACCTCGACACACTGGCCATGGTGCGCGTGTGGGAGAGATTGAAGGAAGTGGTGAAGTGAAAAAAAACTTTGATTTTTGAATTCTTCTCCTGGTGTTACTATATTGGAGTCATAGAATGATTAAATAATAAAAATGATGAAAAACTGGACCGCAGAAACGATTAAAGAAGTGGCTGAATGCATTGAAAGTGAGAGAAGCCGGGTAAGCAACCGCCAAAATCCATATAATGTATTTACGGCATGGAAGATGAGCGAGAATGACCATACCAAGATGTTCCTGGCATTGATGCGCTACCAAAATGCTTCCGGAAGATATTTGTTGCTTAACAGTTTTCTTAACCGATTTGCCAAAGGACGCGACAAGATGATTCATTATCAGAACATCTCAGATGTGAATATTCTGTTCAATCCCCGATATAAGACTGATACGACAAACAGTTTCATAGACGGGCTCATCACCTTTACCGCCAATGGACGGCGCATAGCAATCATTGTGGAAAACAAAATCTACGATGCACCAGACCAACCTGAGCAGATACGCCGCTACATCAACCACATGACAGAAGAAGGTGTGGATGTGAACAATGTGTGGGTGTTCTATATGACGGGCGATGGCAGTAAGGAGGTTGACGTAAAGAGTTATGGTGGGAACTGCGAGGATGACAGTGTTGACATTGGGCGTCGCTTTGTTCCACTTGCCTACAACAGTGACATCGTTAATTGGTTAAAGAACGACATCCTCGAGGCGCGAATCTATCCCGAAGCGTTGACTGCTGTGGTTCGTGCCTATGTGGAGTCCCTTGAAAAAGACATGTTCGCAGAAGACAATTCTGACACTTGGAGAATGGATATGTTGTGCAACTCCGTGATAGGTCATCACAATCTGAAAAAATTGAGCGAGGAAGACTGCTTCAGATTGTATGCCTTCCGCGATGATGTGGCAGAGGTGCGCCACCAAATGCGTGAAGAGATAGCCAATGGCCGCGAACAGAACATGCGTGCTGTTGAAAATCTGTATGAAGTATGCAGAAGGCTTATTAAGAAAATAGAGCAATTGGCTTTCGGCAAATTTGAAGAATGCACTATAGAATTGCTTAACGAAGTGTGGAAAAAAGAACTGAAAAAGCGTGGCGGTGTCCAATGGACAGTTGGGCATCGGGGAGTTGGTGGAGATAATGGATTCCTGCAGGTACGGTTGAGCAACGAATGGGAATCTGCTCATTGGGAATGGATACGTGTGAGTACTGCAAAGATGTTTACGGATACGGAATACGCTCTGGAACTTCATGTTGGGGGCAACGTCGCATTGGCCAACGAATGGCGCAGTCATTTGCAGAACAATGCTATCCTGCTCCCGAAGGATGCTGCACTGGGAAAGGACTGTACGAAGACAGTCCTCCGTTACAAGATCAAAACTGCCAAACCCATTGCAAAGATGAAAGAAACGGAGTTGAAGGAGCTTCTGAAAAGTATCTATTTGGAGAAACTGAACTATTGCTGCAGGATGCTTGTCAATGAGTTTGGTGTGTATTAGCCGTGTGAAATTGAAAAACTCAAAACATACAAACTCAAAACTCAAAATGCTATGCCAAACATCTGTACTACTTATTATGTCATCGAGGGTGAAAAGAAGGAACTCGATGCACTGTATGAAACCATGACATCGCTTCAGGCAATGGAGCAGCCTTTAGTAGAGAATGACTTTGGCCCGACATGGCTGGACTGCTTGGTCAAGGATCTTAAAGGTAAGGGGGGGGGTGATTTTTTTCTTTATGTGCGTCGTTGAAAAATGAATTATTGATAACATATAAATAACCTATATTATGCTAATACTAAATAAACATATGAAAGGGGCTTATACTTTGAGAGGTTTTTTGGAACTTGATTACCCCGAACTATTGGAGGCAGCCGAAAGCGCTTGCGCGGTGTTGAGCGGTTTACAGGATGCGATTGTGGAACTGCTGCCACTGTCGCAAAAACTGTTGCCACGCGACATAAAGCAACTTGCCAATGTTGAGGCGCAGGCAAACCTCATGGCCTACATCTACCACCATTCACTGTTTGCATTTGCCGACAAGGTATATACCATACTTAATGCACAATGCACTGCACTGGCTGAGGCTCTGAATTCAGACCTTGAAGATGAAGAAAAAGAGGCTGCCGATAAATTGCAAAAGACATTGGAAGCTTTGAGCCGTATTCCGTTTAACAACCTGCTCGACCACGCTGCAACAGGCTTGGATAGTCTTGATATTCTCAAGGATTACTTGCAGGAAAGACTCGATTTCAATGTAATTCCTGTATTCGATGCCACAGGCAAGCTCCGTGGCCATTGGAGTTTTCGTGACATCACAGGCTCAATTGCAATTAATGGATTGGATGAGAGGCTGTTGAAAGACTTTATCAACGCACCGTTCCCCGGTGCTCCCACCATTGGCAAGGTTGTGGATGACGAGACATTGCAGCGTATATATTAACCACCTATTTTAATGAATATGAGCGACGCTGAAAAAAAGATTCTTGACCAAATCAAGAAACAGATGAAGGAACACGGACTGGTGTCCTACAAAGTTGGAGTTTTTGAGCGTTATATAGGTAAAATAAAGGTTACTCCAAAAGGATGGCAACGGTTGCTTGTGCCCATAAAGGGCTATTACTATGATGACTACGAGCTTCCCCAAATAATGCACCTTAAAGACGAGCTCTACTTTATAGTAAAGAAGGAATATCAAACCTATGACGTTCCATATAAAAAAGAGTTTTTCCGTTTTACCTGGGACGAACTGGCGGGTATGGTAGAAAGCACACCATGGAGCATCAGAACCTTCAATTATGGAGGTAAAGACCACGCCACTTGGAAAACAGGACTATTAAAAACCATTGAACGCAGTCTAAGCTTTTACGATGCACACGAAGAGCTAAAGGTAAAATTGAGTGAGAGCCAGCTCGAAATCCTGTGCAAGAGAATTGATGATGAAAAAAGTATTCCCGAAAAGCTGATTGACAAGATGTTAGGATATTAATCAACACACACTATGGATTACAAAAAAGTAGAACTTTTACAGAATATTTGGGGTGTGGCGAAAAACTGCATCAGTTCATTGTGGAGTTGGCGCCAGTGAAGAAGGAGAAGAAGTAACGATTAACGTTGAAGGATTAACGTTGACTAACACCCCGGAGCGCATGCTTCGGGGTGTGTCATTTCTTGATAGTAACAATATCAACGGGTGAAACGGATGATTCGCGTGTTGTTAATACAGTAATCCGAATGCCCAAAGGGGAATCTCGTTCAAGTGCCCATATTCGATGTCGTCTTTGACCACATAGGCATGCTCGACATCTTTGATTTGGTGTTGTCCCTTCTTCTTACCACCCACTTCGAAGGTATACTTGCCCACCTTGAAGTCCGACATGCTTGATGCTGTCACCTTATGCGTCACTCGTAGCCAAGCAAGAAATATCGTCTCTCTGATATTACCGATATTGGGTTCGTCATCGGAGAGCGCATAAGCCAGATTAGGATTGTTGAGATAGACTTTGTTGACCTTGCCCAATAATTTGTAACCCTCCACATCGTCGCGTAGGATATTGATAAGGTCGGCCTTGTCGAGCCACACCATAAGGTCTGATACGGCGTTGCGATGCATGTCAAGATCGCGGGCAATCTTCGAATAGTTGGGTTTGAACGGTACGCTCTGTGCTACGATGTAGAGCAGCGTCTTCAGCTTTTCGGATGTAGAGATGGAGAGCTCGGCAAACTTAGGGATATCTACTTCGAGGATGGCATTGATGGTTTTTGTTAAGCGTAGTTCATATCCCGGTTCCTTGAAGTAGGGATAGTAGCCCTGACGAAGATATTCCTTGAAGAGTGCCACAGGACGATAGTTTGTGTAGGGAAACTCTATCTTATTAGCCAATACTTGCTCTAAGGTGTGGATGGGGATATCAGCACCATAGTGGAGGGCTACATACTCCCTGAACGATAGGCCATGCATTTGGAATTCGAGCACCCTACGGCTGAGGTCATGACTACCCTTCTGTAGGTCGAGGATCGAAGAGCCTGTGTAGCGCACCTTCAAGTCAGGGTATTGGTCGTAGATGTTCTTTATCTCTTGTGACCAATTCTTGTATTTGTGTATCTCGTCGATATATAGTACACGGCCTCCATTCGTATAGAATATCTCGGCAAGCGTTACCAATGAATGGGTAGAAAACCAAAGGTCGTCAGCATATACGAAGAGTGTCGTATCAACATCTTCATAGAGTTTGATATGCTGTAATACCAGCGTTGTTTTTCCTACCCCTCTGGCACCCAAGATGGCAATCAAGCGGTCATCCCAAGGGATGGTACTATGTATGTTGCGGACATAACTGGTGTCTACATTTTTAAGGATATTTCGGTACCTTGCTACAAGCGTTCTCATGTCATAAATTCATTTGATGGTGCAAATATAACAAAACTGCCTTAAAAAAACAGCAGTTTGGGGTGAAAACTGCCTTAAAAAAACAGCAGTTTGGGGTGAAAACTGCCTTAAAAAAACAGCAGTTTTTATCAAAAAGAGGAGATGTGTAGCCTAATCTTTTGATTTACTGCTATTTTAATGATGAGAAAAACTGTTAAATCCCATGCCATCAGTTGACAAAGCAAAAAGTCACCCCATTTTTTGAATTTTTCTTCTAAAGTGACTATATTAGCGGTACGAAATGAAAAACTCATAAACATGCAAACTGAAAAACTCAAAATACTATGCCCAACATCTGTACTACCCATTATGTCATCGAGGGTGAAAAGAAGGAACTTGATGCACTGTATGAAACCATGACATCGCTTCAGGCAATGGAGCAGCCTTTAGTGGAGAACAGCTTTAGCCCGACATGGCTGGGCTGCTTGGTCAAGGCCTTGGGCGGGAATCCCGAAGAGGTGCTGTGCCGTGGCGAGTGGTTGGACCTCGAGCGTGCCGATGATACGCTACGCGTGACCTTCGAGACGGCCTGGACACCCTGCTACGAGGTGGCAGCGCTGATGAAGAGCACATACCCCTCGCTGCACATCTACTACAAGGCCGAGGAACCTGGTTGCGAGATCTATGTGAAGAACGATGCCGAGGGTAAGTACTTCCCCGAGACTGAGCAGGACGGACACCCCTACAGGCTGATGACCGAAGAAAGGGAGCAGCTGCAGGTGAAAATCATTAAGGGCCTGCAGACAGGCGAGACGGTGGTAACGGTAACGAGAGGGGAATAAAAAACAAACAATGAGTTTCAACGACTATTGGAAAGTCAAGGCTGCTAAGCGGCGCAAGGCATGGGCGGCGGTAGCCAAGCGCTTTGCCGATGAGCATGCGCAGATGGAGGAGATACGCAAGAAGGTGTATATCCCCTTGGACTATAACAATACATTCAGTTTTGATGGCTACAAGGAAGACCATCTCGTTGAGCAGAACCCTATAGTGAAGTGGGACCAGATGAAGTGCCACTTCACGGAGAATGGTCTGCGCGATGCCATGGCTACTGAAGGAGCCGACCTTGCCAACTTAACGATGCTGGTGAGCAGAGAGTCTATCGTGGGAGTGGAGGCGCCGTGCCCACTAAATCGATGGGAGGGATTTTATCTCCCCAACAAGGTATACGACTATGAACAGGTATATCATGCCTGGCTGAAGAGGGTCTACGCCATATGTACCGATGTGGAGACCGTGAGCCTCACCTACGGCGAGGTGACCATGACAATCAAGCGATACAGCAAGGAGGGCGCTCCTTTCGGCTACTACGAGCTGAACCCTTGCGAGCAGTTGACCAAGGCTGCGATGATGTTGCAGGAGACTGATTTCAACATGCTCAACGTGGCAACCCTACTGATGGAGATGGAGGCCATATGGAAGCTGCGCCAAGAGGAGCTCAACTACTATGCCAAGAAGTTGCGACTGCGCACGATGGAGGCGGCCGTGGCAACGGACGAAATAGAGTTTACCCTCTGGGACGACAAGAAACTGACCAAAAAGGTTGAGGAGTACATCACCAAGGGCTACACCATAAATGTTGTTATACTCCAACTGTTGCGTCCCTTTAAGACAGCCCTTAATAAATATTTCGATGCAGCAGTAGAGCGCTCACTGAGAGACGAGGTGCCGACATTAAGGAACTTTAATTATTATAGTTCCAATAGAGACAATTTCTTCGAACAAGAATTGCGTCCCCTCCTGGAGGCAGAACTGGATGGCGTAGAATTGGAAATCAAAGGAGAGATTGACAAGACGATAACCATCACCTATCAGGGCTGCCAATGCTGTTTGGAGTCATCGTCATCCTGGTCAGGCATCAGGTTGACTCCCCATGTAGGGTATGAGAAGTATACTATCACGCTTCCTTTGTCCACTCCGTTGAGCGCTATCGGAGGGTTTGTGAGACAGATGCCAACAATCAATCACCGTACCGACGAATATATTGTAAAGGCTTTGCATATTTACGACAAGCTGATGTGCCAACAGAATGAAGAATACCATGCTGTTGTGGAGCACCTCGGGGCATTGGCTACGAAGCATGCAGGAAAGCCTGTAGGCAAGTTGATGAAGTATCTGCGGTGGAGTAGTGCCGCGAGCCTATTGGACAAGAAGGGTAAATGGCTGTACATACCCACTATTGCGGTGACGGGCGACACCTCCTTCAGCTATACGGAAAGGAAGGTGAAAGATTTTGTGACTTCTACCTACAAAGACATATTCAAGGAGAAGTGGGTGGATGCCGAGTGCAGCAATGTATATAGCGCTGACCCTAAAACGACAGATGCCAATGAGTGGAACAAGGCAAATAACGAAAAACAGTTCTTCCAGCGAGAATGGTGGAGTTTGGGTGTGAGGTCTTTTGCAGGACTCGGATTCGATGATACTTTCCTTTCGGTGGAGTTTATTAATGAGAAATTATAATATAGATTCATATTAATGTTATTCTGAACGTAGTGAAGAATCTCACTCTCTTCTCAAGCGTCTCTTGTAAAGCCCTTGCGTAAGATCCTTCGTTTCACTCAGGACGACAAAAAAAAAGCAATTATGGCAATAGCAATCAATAGTAGTGAACTGATGACGCTGCTCGAGGTGACACCCTCGTGGCAGAATATCATGCTGACAGGCCGTCATGGTATAGGCAAGTCGCAAATTCTGACCAAGTATTTCGAGACTCAAGGAATGAGCCCCCAAAGACTTATACAACAATCTCATATTGACAACCAATAAAAACCTCGCGATGTAGAGGCAATCGTAATCCGGATTATGGCAAACTATACATTTACAACTTACTGGGTTGAAGGCACTAAGGAAACTATTCATCAACTTCATGATGCCATAGCCAATGCTGAAGGTTGGACCAGTAAAGCATTTGAAAATTTAGGAATTAACACCGAGGGGAAAGAAGAAGAGTACTCGGGGTGGTTCCGTGCTGAATGGCATAACCCTAAAGTGGAGGATAAGGACGATTATAGCGTGTTGCAATTTGAAGAGTGTTATCCTTGGGTACTCGGCACAATGATGCCGGACCTTTTTGAAGAAGAGCTCTTTGAAGGGAAACTCACCCACCTTTACTATTATGCCGAGGAACGTGATTCGGGGTTGTTTCAGACGAACGATGCGGAAGGGAAATATTTCCCCAACCGCCTTATCATCTCTATGCCTCCTGAAGACGAATACGATGAATGGGTATGGATTTATGCCAAGGATGAGGCTGACGCGGTGCGACAACTTCACGAAGAAAAATTGATACCTGAAGTATTGAATGATTTTGCCTCCATAAAGCAGTATGTTGATGAAAAATTTGGTGAGGATAGTTTCGAGGTAGCAAAAATCCAAGAGGTCTATCATCCTTTTGCAGACTTCATGTAGTAGATAAAAACTTTGCAAAAAGATATGTTCAACGAATACTGGAAAGCCAAGGCTGCCAAGCGCCGCAAGAAATGGGCTGCTAACGATAAGCGCTTTGCCGCCCAACATACACAGTTGGAGAAGATACGCAAGTATGTGTTTCTCCCCTTGGATTATGCCGTAAACTTTGATTTCCGCAATTACAAGGCATGGCACTTTGTAAAGGCGAACCCTATTGTCCAATGGAAACAGATGAATTTCAGTTTCTCGGAAAGTGGTTTACGCAAAGCATTGATTGCCGAAGGTGCCGATATAGACCATTTTGAAATAAAGATCAGTAGGAAAAACATCCATGGACTAGAGGCTCCACAACCTCAAAACAAATGGGAGCAATACACCTACAGTGATAATCTCAGACCCAACAGAAGTTATGATGACGAACGCGAGTATCATGCTTGGTTGCAACGGATGTATGAAATCTGCACAGAGATGGAAACCGTGTGTCTGACCTATCGGCAGGTGACGATGACCATTAAGCGTTACAGCATGGAGGGAGTGCCATTCGGTTATTATGAACTGAATCTTTGCAGTCAGTTGACCAAAGCGGCAATGTTGATGCAGGAAACGGATTTCAACACACTCAACGTGGCAACCCTCTTGATGGAGATGGAAGCCGAATGGGAGTTGCGCCAGGAGGAGATGAACTATTATGCCAAGCAACTGAGACTACGTAGCATGGAGGCTGCCGTGACGGATGACACCATTGACTTTACACTTTGGGACGACAAGAAACTGGAGGAGAAGATTCCTGAATATGTGGCCAAGGATTATTCGTTGGATAAAATTATAAATCAGGTGTTGCGCCCCTGGAAAGCGGCTGTCGAGAAATGCTTTGAAAGAGCAACGGAACGAGCGCTGAATGAGGAGGTGCAGAAGATGAAGGACTTTGACCCCTATAAGCATTATGGGAGGATTGACTTTGTGGAGCAGATACTTCGCCCCTATCTGGAAAGCGTTGGGTTGCACGATGTGAAACTGGATTCCTGCGATAGAATGATTACAGTGACCTATCAAGGCGGGCAATGCTGTTTGAGAAGTAGAAGTGATAGCAAAATTGTGTTCTATCCTAATACCCATCGAAAGGAAATCTTCATCATGTTGCCCTATACTACCCCCATAAGTGTGATAGGTGCATACCTGAAACAGATGCCGGCTCTCAATAACCGTGTGGATGATTGCCTGGTCAAGGTTATCAATCTTTATCACAGTCAGTTGCCCAAAAATGAGGAATATTCCAATGCGGTGCAGTACTTGAACATGTTGATTGCGGAACATGCAGGCAAACCGGTGGCACGCTTGCTTAAATATATGCGATGGAACATTGAACCATTGCTTTCAAGAAGTTCCAGTTTCAAATTATCAATCCCCTCAATTAAGGTGACAGGGGATACTTCCTTCAGCTATATTGAGAAGAATGTATATATGGGATGGAATACTCCCGCACAGGATGTGCTCCGCGAGCGATGGGTAGATGCCGAGGGCAGAACGGTCTATGCGGCAGACCCATCAACGTGGAAAGAGGAACATAAGGGGCTGCCTTTTATTGAGCAATGGAGTATGCCTCTAAAAGATTTCGTGGAGCATTACAGTCCTGTCTCTGCCACAATAATATCCTCTTCCGATTTTATTGAAGAAAAATTGTAAAATAACAATATAGCACTTATGGCAATAGCAATAAACAGTAAAGAGTTGGAGACCCTGTTGGAGGTGACTCCCTCATGGCAAAATATTATGCTGACTGGCCGTCACGGTATAGGCAAATCGCAAATCCTGACCAAGTATTTCGAGACCCAAGGGATGCCGGTGAAGACACTCTTCTTGGGTCAGATGAGCGACCCTGGCGACCTGCTGGGACTACCCACCAAGGATGAGGCTACGGGCAAGACCACCTTCATGCCGCCCTACTGGTTTCCCATCGATGGCAAGCCCATCGTGCTCTTCCTCGACGAGCTCAACCGTGCCCGCCCCGAGATATTGCAGACGGTAATGGACCTTGTGCTCAACCGCAAGCTTGCAGGTCGTCCTCTGCCCGAGGGAAGCCGCATCATCTCGGCCTGTAACGATGGCGACGAGTACCAGCTCACCGATCTCGATCCCGCATTGGTGTCGCGATTCAATATCTACACCTTCCGCCCCACAGTAGAGGATTGGTTGCTGTGGGCCGAGAAAGAAGGGCTGGACAAGCGCATCACACAGTTCATCAGTGCCAATCCCGAACTGCTTGACCGCAGCAGCGACACCAAGGAGGAGCAGGGACTGGAGAAAGATCCCGATCGCCGCGCCTGGGAGAAGGTGGCCCGACTGATGGAGCGCGTGCCCAATCCCATGCCCGTGCACCAGAAGATCGTGGCAGGCATCGTCGGCGTGCAGGCTGCTGCGCTGCTGTTCATCTCGTTCCGCAAGCAGGATGTGAGTCCCCTCGAACTGCTCACCGACTTCAAGTCCGTGAAGAAGCAGCTCGACAAGTACGAACTGCACCAGTTAACTCTACTCAGCGATGCGCTGGCACGCTTTTTCGAGACAGACAAGGTGGACACATTGGAGCGCACCGTGGTGGTCGACAACCTGAAGGCCTATCACGACTACCTGAACAAGGGCAACCGTGAGGCCTACGCGCACTTCGTGTCGCTCATCGATGGCACCAACTACAAGAAGATGCTCATCTTTATCAATAAGGAACTGCCCAAGACCTACAAGATGGTGGTGGAATTTATCGCTACACTATGACAGCCCGCGAGCGTATACAGAAAGAGGCCGAGCAGTGGTTTCTCACCGAGCCTGTGCTCTTCAGTGTCTATTGCAGTCATCGCCTGACTATGAATGCAAATATGCAGTGTCCGCTCCGCTCGGGCAAGGGACGAATCGAGTACAACCCTGTGCTCATCGATGCCTTGCGCGACATGGATCTGAGCGAACTGCTCCGTGTGGAGATGATACGCATCCTACTGCAGCACCCCTATGCCCGCCAGCCATTGGGCTGCCAGCCTGCAACGCTCAAGATGGCCAGCGATATGGTCATCGCACCAGCATACCGCTTGGTATGGACCAAACTGACCCGCCCCGAAGACTTCGGTCTGCCCACAGGGCAACACTACGAATGGTATGCCATGCGGCTTGGTGGTATGGCGCTGGGTATGCCGAGTGATACCTCAAGAGACAATCAGTCGGAGGATAATCAATCAGGGGAGGGAGGAGATTCCCAATCCTCTGGTGAAGAGCAGGACAGACAACAGACAACAGGCAGCGGACAGGGTGAAGAGCACGTTGAAGAGGAGCAAGACTCAAGCGATACACAAGGCGGAGTGTCGTACCTAGAACAAGGTTATGGAGATGAGCAAGGTGGTTCTTCCGGCATTGACAACGATAGCCACAAGGGCAATGATGAGGCCAGTGCCAGCAATAAACCCTCGTCGGAATATACCGACCTATGGGAGGAGGATCCCTTCCAGTCGCGTATGATTACCGATATCGTGCAGAGTTCATCGCAATGGGGCAGTCTGCCTGGCGATATGGTCGAACTCATCAAGAAGGCTGCCGAGGGTAAGATTGACTATCGGGGAGTGTTGCGCATGTTCCGCTCTAGCATCCTAACGCAGAAGCGCCGCCTAACCCGTATGCGCCCCAGCAGACGCTTCGGTTTCGAGCAGATGGGGAGCCGCTACGACTTCACCACACGCCTGCTCATCGCTATCGACACTAGTGGATCGGTAGGCTCGGAGGAACTGGGACGCTACTTCCGCATCATTACCAGCTTCTTCAAATATGGAATTCAGGAAATTGACGTGCTGATGTTTGACACCGTTGTACATGGAGATCCACTACCACTAACCGAGGCAAAGAAGGACACGCAGATGTTCAAGGTAAAGGGGCGTGGAGGAACGGATTTTCAACCACCGATAGACTATATGGTGGCACACCCGCAATATGACGGACTCATCATCCTTACCGATGGTGATGCCCCCAATCCTGCGGTACCAGCTCATCTTCGCACGAAATTGCTATGGGTTATTGATAATGAGATGTCATATAAGCATAGATATGAATCTTTGCGCAAGACAGGGCGAGTGTGCCTGCTGGAATTATAATCAAAAAAATGCTTGCCTCTTTGAATTTTTCTCCAGGTGTTACTATATTATACAAGTAACTTGCATGACGCCCTACTCGATTGTATCAAAGACATCAAGATAGAAATGGATGAGGACGTAGAGAAGGTACCTTGGCCATTTTGAAAATAATGAAAACGATATCAACCTAACTATATACAGACTAAGTCGTCAATGCAGATGGAGGTGACAATCATGTCGGAGTTACGTCTAATAATAATGACGAAATATTAAAACTTAAAATATCTTCAGACACTATGACATTAAGAATTAAAAGAATTCCAAAGCATTGTCTTATTATTGAAATGAAAGACGAGCAAGAGGTTTTGATACATAATCTGCCCGATAGCTGCACCGTCATTACCGACGAATTGTATGGGGGCAACAAAAAATTAGTATCAATTGAGGTTGTGTCACCCCATGTCAAGCAGATTCATATCAACGCCTTTGAGGGATGCACAGAATTAACAGAAGTAATATTGTCACCTTCGGTGAAATACATTGAGGCTAATGCTTTTGCTGGTTGCAACAAACTTGAAAAATTTATCGTTGACGAAAGTATTGACAGAGTGGACTATCGTTTTAACGCTGCTGTAAAAGTTACAGAACACAGGCCATTCAATAGTTTGATAGAGAACCTGAAAAATGGTATTCCTGTAGAGCTTCATGAAAAGGACGAAATGTCTTGGAGTGACTGGAATTGAATTTTATCCATTTTACTTATGAAACAACTGAAGATAACAAAAAGCAAAGCAAGAAAGCATATCCCCAGTATCAATGAATACTTGAAAAGCGAGGATTTTAATCTTGGCAAGTTTTCAAAAACGATTGCCGAAGCAGAACTATTGGTTGAGGAAAAGGAAGATTATATTATTGGCGCATTTCAAGATTTAGAGAGATCTCATGTATTAGCGATGAGTCATTTACATGGTAGGAACTATGCAGAATTGATAGCTGAATTGCGTGAAGAGGGTGAAGAAATCAATAAGATTCGCTGGTTAAACGCCCGCAGAGTTGTGTCAATGGTGCAAGAGTTTGAGAATTGCGGAAAATCTATGCAGCAATTGGTAATTGCCGGAATGCAGGGAGTAAAGAACGCCGCATTTGCATATAATTTCAATCCGAATATGAATTTCGGCAACTTTGCCACCTCCATCATACGCAGACACATAGAGTTATACATACAAAACGGTGACTCCATTTTTGCAGAACTTGACAAAGAATACGAGGAATTTCACTCTAAGGCCAATAATGCCTATTGTGAGTACTGCCAGAAAAACGGTCAACTATTTGACTTGGTCCGTTTCAACTCTAAAGGACATATAGAGAACCTGTTTGCAAACGCCAAGATAAACCGTTGCCGCAATGAGATTATAAAGGTGGCCAACTGTGTGGAGTGGAAAATGGTAGATACGGCTGTTCATCTTCCTGATGACTATGACGAACGCAACAAGTTCATACGCTCCAAGCCTTTTACCGTACAGGATGCTATATACAACGGAGAGTGCAAGGATTTTGTAAAGGTTGCAGGTTGCGAGTGGTTCATATGCTCTGTTCACGAGGAGGTGCGTATTCCTGTACTTGAACTCACCGACAGGAATTCAATGCGCAATGCTTTTGAATCTCTTATGGAGATTCTTGAGAACCTGATTGAAAGAAAAACAATGAGTTTCAGCGAATGGCGTGCCGAGATGGGAATATAATGCAAGTTAATTGTGCGTCGACATGGAAACTAAAGAATCTACTATAAAGGTGTGCGAAGATCTGCACTCTACCTCCATCTATGAAATGGATGTGTGGACTTTACCCACCGACAATGAGGACAGCGAGGAAGATTACATGTGGCAACTGGAGAACGTAGGACATATGGACTGTGGACTTCGACGCGGACTGACAGGACTGTTCCGAACAAAGGAACTGGCGCTGGAAGACCTTGATGAGGCCCTCGACAACCGCGATGGCAACCTAAATATATATTGCACTTTCATCCGTGAAAGAACTCTCAATCGCATGATGCTGCCAGGCGAATATTTGAAGGAGTGGACCTACAAATATTGTTATTTGCACGATGAGTCTATTGTGCGCAACTTCGCTGAGAAGGAGAACCCCTTCATGGGCCGTCCACAAGAGATGATCCACTTCAAGCGAGGTGATATTGTGATGATTCCCGACGACTATGCCGGTCACTGGGGGATCGTATGGGGAACACCAATGACACCGGAGCAATACGAGAAGATGAATGAACGCATCAACCAAGGGCATGACGGTGATACAATGGCAAGGATGTGGCGATTAGACTGGAGCGATGACAATTATACTATATTGATTAATGCCGATGGTGACCATGAGCACATCCTTGCCCATCATGTGCTGCCCCACGATGGTCGTATCCCCGACTTTGTACGTGATACACTCATGGAAGGGCTTCGCAAGGCGGAGGAGGGATAAGTTGATGGAGATGACCAAGTGAGAAAAAATATAACTGATTTTTGAATTTTTCTCCCAATGTTTCTATATTGACAACACGAAGTGTAATTAATAACCTCGTGATGTTATGAGAATACCTTTTAATAAATTATGTTCGATTACGAGAGACGAAAGGAAACACATATTGTTTCTTAACGACTTGTTCGTGGGGCGCCGGAATGTATTGCTGACACCCATCGTTGAAACTCTGAAGGATGAGTTTTATTGCATGAACTTTTCCATGTCAAAAGGGCCGCACGATGGTGTAAGACGGATCAGACATCTGTGCATGAGCGAAAACCTCAGACCCGACCTGATAGTGGCCCATGGCACAGCTGCAACCCTTGCTGCACAGATTAGTGGGATAGAGAAAGTGCTGATAAAGCCTTACTTCTGCACAAGCAATATGATCAGCAATATGTTGCCAGAGAAGCAATGTAAGGCGCGGATAGAGTTGCCCAATTTGGACCATCCCGAGTACCTCACCATTAGTCGGCAGATGGCAACAGAATACCACCAACTGGAGGAACGTGTCTATCAACGCGGCATTCACAATGCACATTCCTTGTTTTTCACCTCTGACACGGAATCGCCCATTTACAAAAATCACATTGAACACTTTGGCAATGCAGTTATCCTGCCAGCAGAAAACGATTTTTCACCTGAAGCTGTGAACAGCATTGTCACATTCATCAAGGAAATTTTATCTGTTGAGCAAAAAGAATTTATTTTCTCTGAGGAAGAATTAATCAAGCAGTCTCTGCTTGAAAAAATATCCGAAGATGACCTTGAGCGAATCACTAAGATTTTTACTATTATCAAACAGTATCAGACAGATAGTGAGGAAAGGCAAAATACGAAAAGCAGGAAATTTGTAATAACGAAAAGTGTCACGGGACGACGTGAACAGAATGACGAAGAATCAATATCATAATATAAAAGACATGAAAACATTTAACGTGATTGAATACTTAAAGAAAGAACCATTCGATATGGATGAGTTCTTAGTGATGATGGTAAGAGCAGAACTGCTCTCACGGGAAGAACAAAAGACATTGGTTATCAAAGCGCATCAAGGTGACGATGAGGCAATGAACCAGTTGCTGTGGGCAAATGCCCACTTTGTTATCAACTTGGCAAGTCAATATAAGGGGAAAGGGGCCAGTGTACAGGAACTGTTAAAGGTGGGTATGCTTGCACTACAGAATGCCGTAGTGGAATATGATATACATTCGGAGGACCCGCTCATCAAGTTTGCCGTGCCACAGATGCGGGATGCAATGGATAAACTATAAAGATATAAAGATGAATACGCAGATTGACAACAAACTCTATCAGTTGAATAAGAAAACACGGAACATCATTGACATCTTTTATGTGTATGGCGATGATGACTTTGTTGGTGATGAGTTGTTCAACATTGAGGTGACAGTGGCAAATGCTTCACCCAAATTCAAAAGACAATGGGATTATTTCAACAAGTATATCAACCGATACAATAAAAGGCATCATACCGACTACACGGTTAAATGGGTGCTGGAGGATGACTTCTTTGATGATAGTGACCAAGAAGACTTGTAACAAGGATAAGGAAATGTTAAGATATTGTCATCATTTAAACAGATGACACAAACACCACCTTATATATGCAAAGGATGGAAGAGCAGAAATGCCACCATCCTTTTTCATTACATTCTTGTAGTTATAAACAACAAATGCTAACTTTGCCTTGTTTAACAACATAGAAAACAACCGCAATTTATGGAATACGTTTGGATTACTTTAGCTATCGTGTGCGCTGTTGTGGGACTGGTGGGAGCAATAGTTCCGATGCTACCTGGTCCTCCAGTCAGTTACGTTACGCTATGGATGATGTGGCTGTACGACAAGGGAAGCGTGTCGTCTACGAGTCTGTGGGTGATGGGCATACTGATGGTGGTGGTGAGCGTGATTGACTATATAGCCCCGATATGGATGACAAAGCTTGGGGGCGGTTCGAAACTGAGTATGCACGGTGCCACAATCGGTCTGATCATAGGTTTGTTCTGCGGTCCGTGGGGACTGATTCTCGGACCGTTCATCGGAGCGTTAGTAGGCGAACTCCTGACGAAGAAACCGTTTGGGCAGGCACTCAAGGTAGCTTCGCTGTCGTTCGTGGCTTTCATCCTGACCACTGGAATGAAGTTCTTCTACGGCATCGCCGTCATCGTGATGATGGTAATGGCATTATGGAATTGAGGTGCAAATTACGATTATAATCCTTATCCCTTTAGTTGTTCCATTCAAACATGTATGCAAGCATATGTTTGAATAAGTCCTCAATCCCCCCTATAAAGAGCTGTCGAATTCTTCAGCCTTTGTTACTTCTTCCCTTTGTTAATGATATATATGCCGAGAGTTGCAAGAACTGCCGCAACGACATACTTCCAGTAGAAAGGTTCACTGAGGCAGAGGCATGAGGTGAGTGCGCCCACTGCAGGGATAAGCGAATTGAAGATTGCCACCTTACCCACGGGGTTGCAACTGAGAAGTTTGTTGTAGAGCGCAAAACCGAGGGTGGAGATACATATAAGAAGCGACAAAATAGCGAGTCCCGACAGGTTAACTACAGGCAATGCACCACCTGTAACGAGTCCGGCAGCCACAAGCATGACGCCGCCAATAGCAAGACTATATCCTGTGCCCACGAATACATCTACTCGGCGACCCAGTCCGCGAGTCATAAGCCCTGCCACTGCCGAGCAAAGCGCATTAAGAATTATCATACCGTCGCCCAAGAACGTGAACTGCCCACTGCTGCCTCCCCCGACGTTGAGGGCAAGCACTCCGGCAAAACCCACGATACAACCCACTATCTTATTGGTTGTCAAACGGTCGCTCTTGAAGAACACGCAGGCAAGAAGCACCAGCAAGAAGACGCTCAAGGAATTGAGGATTGCTGCCCGCGCTCCTTCACTATGGGACAGTCCTATGTAGAAGAATGCGTAATGGAGCGAGGTGTTCATCAGGGAGAACAAAAGTATGTAGCCCCAGCCCGCAGTGTTGCAAACCTTAAAACTTCGGCGTGTGGCTGCAGCTATGGCAAGGATAATAAATCCTGAAATGGCAAAGCGGATACCAGCGAAGAGCATCTTGCTACCTGTCATCTCCTGTGTGATGGCAAACTCTCCAAAACCGAGTTTGATAAGCGGATAAGCCCATCCCCACGCTATTGCCGCCGTGAGGGCAAAGACCACGACCCATACGGGACGCTGGAATATGCTTGTTTTTTGTTCTGTCATATCTGTCATGCGTCTTTTTCAGTTGCAAAGTTACTGATATTTTCGGAAGCAGAGCGCATCACTCCGCTTTATGCTTCCCGTATTGACACATATTTCGTATCTTTGCAACTTCGTTGCACAATCAACCAAACTATATCATGGATTTTATCAATGACATACTGACAGAAGTGAGCGGTTGGGTATGGGGACCGCCCATGCTACTGCTATTGCTGGGAACACACATATTCCTGACCATTCGTTTGAGACTGCCGCAAAAGCACCTGCTCATGGCAATTCGTCTTTCGCTAAGCAAGGACAAGGGCGCTTCGGGCGAAGTGTCGCAGTTCGGCGCATTGACAACAGCCCTGGCTGCCACTATCGGAACGGGAAACATTGTGGGTGTAGGCACTGCCATCGCCCTGGGAGGTCCGGGAGCAGTGTTCTGGTGCTGGATTACGGGCGTGTTAGGCATTGCCACGAAATACGGCGAGGGTCTTCTTGCCGTGAAATATCGCGTAAGTTCAAACGGCAGGATGCTTGGCGGTCCGATGTACGCCATAGAGAACGGACTGGCAAAACCCGCAAAGGGTGCCAAACGTAAGTTCTGGAAATTTATGGCAGTTGCATTTGCCGTCTTTACCGCCATTGCCACATTCGGTATCGGCTCGACGGTTCAGGCCAACGCCATATCAACTATGAGCAGCGAGGTATACGGCATATCACCTATTGTTGTGGGCGGCATAATCACGATTTTTGCAGCAGCCGTCATCATGGGCGGAGTGAAGAGCATAGCCCGTTGCTGCGGAACCTTAGTGCCGCTCATGGCCGGATTCTACATCCTGGGGTGCATCACCGTCCTTTGCATAAACAGCAGCCATGTGTGGCCTGCGCTGAAACTCATCATGGAGTCGGCATTCAACCCAGAGGCTGCTGGAGGCGGTTTTGCGGGAGCATCAATCATGATTGCTGCACGCTATGGTATAGCCCGCGGACTTTTCTCTAACGAGTCCGGACTGGGTTCCGCCCCAATCGTGGCTGCCTCGGCACAGACGAAGAATCCAGTGCGTCAAGCATTGGTGTCATCAACAGGAACCTTCTGGGACACGGTCGTAATCTGCGCTCTCACGGGCATAACCATCGTGTCGTCCATTCTGGCATATCCCGAAATCAGCGTGAACGACGGAGGCGAACTGACTAAAATGGCGTTCTCGAAGATTCCTTACATCGGTGAACCGATTTTAGCATTAGGCACGCTGACATTTGCCTTCTCAACAATTCTCGGTTGGGGACTCTACGGAGAGCGCGGACTGGAATACTTGTCGGAGAAGTGGTTCCGACATCATAAAAGGGGGAAAAACGTTTCGGAAGAATACTACAGAATCAGGCAACGCAACGCTACTAACGCCTACCGTGTGGTATTTCTCATTACGGTCTATCTGGGAGCGGTAGTAAGCCTTGACGTAGTTTGGAATCTCGCCGACATATTCAATGCTCTGATGGCCATACCGAACCTCCTCTGCCTGCTGTTCCTCTCAAACGTCATAGTGGAAGAAACGCGCAAATACCTCTGGAGCGGTAATTTGGACAAGGAGGAAGAATAGGTCACTTCATGCCGCGAGAAGAGAATATACGCTCCTTTGCATTGTTGATCTTCTGGAATTTCTCCTCAGCAGCCTTACGGACATCATCGCCAAGAGTTGCCACACGGTCAGGATGGTGCTTCAGAGCCATCTTGCGATAGGCGGCCTTCACCTCATCGTCTGTGGCTGAAGGGTCAATCTCAAGAACCTTGTAGGCATCTTCCAAACTTTCACCTCCAAGACTGAGCATCGAATCAACTTCGCTATCAGACATTCCCATAGCAAACGCCACTTCCTTCAGCGCCTCAACCTCCTCCTTGCAAACATTGCCGTCACTCTTAGCTATGGCTGCAAGAAAACCGAGAAGTTGCAGACGCTGTTCGTAGCTCATATAGTTGCGTATCTGCACGCCGCAGTCGTGAATAGTGTTGCGGAAAGCGTTAGGATTAGCGGCATCCATACGCTTGCGCTCCTCAAACAAGCGAAGCAGAATCTGGTTGCCTTCTTCAACTGCCGCATCGCCAAAGTTGACACGCAGAAAACGGCGCACGTACTCCATCTCGCTATGCATCACCTTGCCGTCAGCGCGGATGATATAGGACGCCATAACAAGCAACGAAAACATAAAACTGTTGCGCTGCCCGCGGGCGTCACCGCCTGAATAATTCGCGTCTTGCTCACCTACACCGCCATCAAAAGTGATATCTTTTGCCTTCTCGAACAGAGATCCGAGAGCATATCCTGCTAATGCGCCGAGCGGTCCGAACGCGATAAACCCTGCCACTCCGCCAATCCATTTACCTAATCCCATAGATGCCTAATCTTCCAAATAATATGTCAAACTTGTAACCACCCTCACGTTCTTGATGTAAGGAGTGTTCTGATCGCGGTCGCTAATCTCAAACTGTCCCTGTGAGGCCTGCTTGATCTTGCCGAGCTCGCTGTCGGAGTCGACTGCAAACTTCTGGGCAGCGGCACGAGCGTTCTTCGTGGCTTCCTCTATCATTTTCGGCTTGACCGTGTTAAGGTCAGTGTACTCATAGTCGACCCTATATCGATAGTCGCCGTCAACAATCACAATACCCTTGTCCAGCAACTCGCCCTGGCGGTTAATCAGCTGGCGCACAAGATCGACCTTAGCAGTCGAAACCGTTATGACAGACGTCACATTGTAGCGAAACTCCGCATTCTGGTTGGAATAACGGTCGGTATTGGTATCGTACACCTCAAGCGGATTTATCGAAATTTCCTCTTCACCGACACCTTCATTCTTCAGAAACTCCACAATCACATCGTTCGACTTGCTCACCTTGTTGCACAAAGCAAGCAAATCATTGCCCGCCTCCTTGTAAAGGATTGGCCAGGTAACGTGGTTAGCCTTAACCTCCATCTCTGCCAGTCCTCTGACAAAAACAGTGCGTTCGGGCTTGGCAAGATCCTTGATGCCACCGCCGACAAAAAATCCCATTAGCAGAAGGCCAACTGCAATAATAAAGGCCTCAGTCCTGTAGTTCTTCATATAGCATTTGTCGTTTTGAATATTCTACTCTTTATATTGCAAAAGTAATAAATTGTTCTGTATTATCACCCTCTTTAATGCTATCTTTGCACATAAAAAGCAACCTCCAAGGGCAAAAGCGCACGCACAACAGCCCGCCGGAAAGTCAGAGTTGCCGAAGCGGAAAATCGCAACGACCGCGCTGGAAAGTTCACAACACTGGGGAGAAAAGTATAAATAAAACTTATATTTGTAAGAATAAAACTTATATTTATATAAATACTGATTATATTTGTACAAATAAAAGTTTTATTTATACTTTTCAGCGAGGTAGCGACGAATAAGCAGCGGGGCGATGACGAAAAAGCAGCGAGCAACAGACAGAAATGCACACTCGCCCAATCGGGACGGCAAAAACAAACACACTGAAACACAAAGACATGACCATAACTTTAGCATTCGATTCATTCAAAGGTTCGCTACGCTCCGATGAGGTAGCAGACGCTTTCGAGGAAGGACTCCGCACCGTTCTTCCCGACTGCGAAGTGAGGAAAGCGTATGTTGCCGACGGCGGTGAAGGTACAATGGAAGCGATTGTAAAAAGCCTCAACGGAAGTTTCATCGAAACGACAGTGAGCGACCCGATAGGACGAGCAGTGAAAGCACGCTACGGCATAATAGACAACGGTCAGACCGCTGTAATAGAAATGGCGGAGGCAAGCGGACTGACACTGCTCAAGCCTGAGGAACGCAACCCAATGCTGACAACAACATTCGGCACAGGCGAACTCATTGCCGACGCCATTAGCAGGGGATGCAGAAGATTCCTCGTTGGCATAGGCGGCAGCGCCACAAACGACGGTGGAACAGGCATGCTCTCTGCCTTGGGATTCCGTTTCCTCGACAAAGAGAGAAACACGCTGGAAGGATGCGGCGGCACACTTGCGGAGATTGCCTCAATCGACGCATCACAAGCGATGTCCGAACTAAAAGATTGTGAATTTGTCATTGCCTGCGATGTGACCGCCCCACTCTACGGCCCAAACGGGGCAGCCCATGTCTTCGCACCACAGAAAGGGGCAAACAAAGAAATGGTCGCACAATTAGATGCCGGACTACGAAACTTTGCCTCAGCAATACATCGGTTCAACGGAAAAGACGTGGCACACATCCCAGGCGGCGGTGCTGCCGGAGGCATGGGAGCAGGAATGTACGCCCTGCTCAACTCCCGACTTGAGCGGGGCATCGACATGGTGCTCAACGCTATCAGATTTGACGACATAATAACGGGCAGCGACCTCGTCGTGACAGGTGAAGGCAGAATAGACCGCCAAACCGTAATGGGCAAGGCTCCAAGCGGCATACTACGCAGAGCGTCGGCGCAAGGCATCCCTGTCATTGCCATAGGAGGAAGGGTTGAGTGGTGCGACGAACTGCGCCGAAGCGGTTTTGCCAAGATACTTGAGGCCAGCAACCCCGACATGCCAAAAGAAAAGGCAATGCAGCGAAGCATTGCCTATGAGAATATGAGACGTGCGGGACAACAACTAATAGTTGAGCGAACTTTCAATTCTTGATTTTCACTTTCAATTCAAATAACCTGTCACTCCCCCACTAACCTGCAAGAGTGATATTTCGCAGATCTTAGTGCTGTACAGCGCTGCGAGCAGGCGTTCCTCTGCATCGAGCAGGCTCTTCTGCGCCTCACGCATCTCAATACCCGAAAGGTCGCCAAGCAAGTAGCGTTCGTGAGCGATGTAATAGTTTTCGCGAGCGGACACAAGATTCTGGCGTTCGAGTGCCAGCAAGTGACGATTATTTTCATATGCCTGCCAGAGGTCACACAGGTCTGCATAAAGCGAAAGTTCCAAATCCTGCTGTTCCAGTTCGGCATTCTCAACCGCCAGACGCGCATTGCGCACCTGGCTCCTGCGCTTACCATCGAAAAGTTTGAAACCGACAGTCAGTCCGAAGTCGGCACCCCACTCCTGGCGACGCTTAGTTGAGCCTATCGCCATTTTGCTCAATGAATAGCCATAGCCAGCACTGAGTTTGACATAAGGATAGTCGCGCGAGCGGATGCTCTTGCGGTCAATCTCAGCAAGCGCATGGTTATGAGCCGCATTGATGAGGGCTGAATTGTGCTGCTGAGTGGCGATCCAAAGACTGTCGAAGTCAAGGCTACGGTTGACAACAATGGCTGAATCCTTAACAAAGAGCCAATCGCCGATATTGCTATCCGCCATCAGACGGCGCAGACGTATGCGCGACGAAGCCAGAGTCTCATTCTGCTTCAGGCTTTGCGCACTGTCAGCATTAAAGTCTACTTGGGCCTGCTGAAGGTCAAGGCGGGAATTATTACCGATGATGTATCGTTCCTGAACTATGCGCAGACGCTCCTTGGAGAGACGCACGGCATAGTTAAGATTTCGGCGTCGAATAAGCTGCTGCACGAAATTGTAGTACTCGGCGGTAAGCTCGGCGATATAATCCTCGACGGCAATACGCGTCTGAGTGTCGCTCTGAAGTTTCAGTTCGCGAAGACGCTTATAATCCGCCTGCATCTTGAAACCGTCAAACACCATCCATTCGGCGTTGATACCTGCCGAAAAAGTATGGTCAAGGAAGTTACGGTCGTCGGCAGTAACTACCTCGCGCGAAGTCGTGCTTCTGTTATTAAGCGAACCGCTATAACCGGCAGAAGCCGAAAGCGTAGGCAACTGCCCCGCATTGGCACGGTTAGCATTATTATCTGCCATCTGCTGCTCATTGCGCACGATTCGCAACGAATAGTTATTCTCCAAGCCTTTCTCTAGGCATTGGCGCAACGTCAGTTCCTGCGACTGCACAGCATGATTTGACGCAACTGCAAAAACCACAAAAGCGGATACTAATTTCTTTATCGATTGCTTCATAGACTTACTCTAACTTTCAACTTTAAACTTTCAGCCTTCAACCTTCTTGCTTATATCAGTAGATACAAACGAGTATATAGCCGGAACGATGTACATTGTCAGCAACGTTGATATGATCATACCACCCACAACAGCAGTACCCATCGCAATTCGTCCGTTACAGCCTTCACCGGTTGCGAACATCAATGGCAAGAGTCCGAGAACGGTTGAAGCACTCGTCATAAGGATTGGGCGCAAACGCTGCACCGAAGCTTCGCTGATAGCAGCCATCTTGCTCACTCCAGCCTTCTGCTTCTGGTTGGCAAACTCAACAATCAAGATACCGTTCTTTGCCACGAGTCCGATGAGCATGATTATACCGATCTGACTGTAAATATTCATTGTCTGCCCTCCGACAGTCATAAATACCAGCGCACCACAAATGGCCAGCGGCACTGTGAGCATTATGACAAACGGGTCCTTGAAACTCTCGAACTGCGCTGCAAGAATGAGATAGATAAGCACGAGCGCCAACAAGAATGCGAATATCAGACTTGACGAACTTTCACGGAATTCCTTTGAGTCACCGGCCAGGGCAGTACGGAACGTATCATCAAGAACCTCCTTTGCTATCTTATCCATCTCGTCAAGCCCCTCGCCAATAGTCTTTCCCTCTGCGAGTCCGGCAGACACCGTTGCCGACACGAATCGGTTGTAACGATAGAGCTTAGGCGGAGCAATGCCTTCAATGAGGTCAACGAGGTTTTCCATCTGAATCATCTCGCCGCTGCTACTTCGCATGTATATCGACTTCAATGTGGCAGGCGTGTTGCGCTGCTGGCGATTGATTTCGCCGACAATCTCATACTGCTTTCCGTTGAGGTAGAGATAACCCATGCGCTGGCCGCTGAGGCCGTACTGAAGAGTCTGCGCTATATCTCTTGTATTTACGCCCATCGTGTTGGATTTCTCACGATTGATTTCGATGCGCACTTCCGGTTTGCTGAATTTAAGGTCGACATCCGCCATCTGGAAGGTAGGGTTATCGTGGACTTTCGCCATGAACTCAGGGAGCACTTCCTGAAGTTTCTCAATATTAGTGGCTTGAAGCACATACTGAATAGGCATGGATCCTCGGCGCCCTCCGAACGTAGACTGTTGCTGAACGAAAGCACGTGCTTCTGTCTTTTTCTGCACAGCCTTGGAGAGTTTCTCAGCAACCTCCATCTGTGAATAGTCACGTTCTTTCAGGTCCTTCAAGGTAATCTGCACGTTACCGCCACCGTTCGACACACGCGCTGTGATGAATGCGGCGTCTGGCATAATAGAGTCGGCAATGCGATTGACGTCCTCTGTGTAATCACGCATATACTCATAAGTAACGCCTTCTGGTCCCATAGTGCGGATGGTTATCTGCGAGCGGTCCTCAAGCGGTGCCATCTCAGAAGGTATGGATGTCCACATCCAGCCACAAAGTCCAAGAGCCACTACCATTATGACTATGGCTATATATCTGTACCGCAAAAAAGCCATCAGACTCTTGCGATAGTAACTGTTCATACCCTCAAAGAAAGGTTCTGTTTTACGATAGAACCATTTCTGCTCCTTCCGGCGAACCAAAATCTTTGTTGCCAACATTGGAGTGAAGGTTAGAGCAGCAAACGTCGAGATTATCACGCATCCAGCCACCACAAAACTGAACTCTCGGAACAGGCGGCCAGTTGTTCCCTCCATAAATATGATAGGGAAGAACACTGCAAGCAGAGTAATCGACGTTGATATTACGGCAAAGAATATTTCCTTGGCTCCCTCTATTCCGGCTGCCATAGGTCGCATTCCTCGTTCTATTC
>Ga0233374_1000055_pt1 | contig 32164 bp, 29 predicted proteins | sample ElkDunMinimDraft_FD_180688 | JGI IMG/M metagenome (GOLD analysis project Ga0233374, IMG submission 180688) | Fecal eukaryotic communites from dung pellets of Tule Elk in California, USA - Elk Dung E1 | ecosystem: Host-associated > Mammals > Digestive system > Large intestine > Fecal | place...
CGCCGTTGGTACGACTATTGGCTGGTGCGTCCTGGCATGGGACGCCGTGTCAGTTCGGGTGGAGTGAAGATTATCTTCTCCGACACCAACACCCACTTCCGTGGCGAATCCAACTACCGCACCAGCGGAGTCAGCGATGCCATGCGTCTGCCAAAGGACTCCTACTTTGCCCATCAGGTGATGTGGAACGGATGGGTGCTGCCCGAAACTCCTCAGACCTACATCATGGGCCATTGGAACTACCCTGACGCAACCGTCAAGCCCGTCTATGTCGTGTCGAACGCTGACAGCGTGGCGCTCTTCCTCAACGGACAGTCAGTAGGCGAGTGCAAGCGCGAGTATGACTTCCTCTTCACGTTCGACTCCGTGGCGTATCAGCCAGGCACGCTCCGTGCCGTATCTTACGACAAGCTGGGCAATGCCGTGTCTGAATACGAGCATCAGACAGCAGGAGAACCGGCGTCGCTCCGCCTCTCCCTCATGACAGCGCCCGATGGCATGCGTGCTGATGGTGCTGATATGGCTCTTCTCACTTTCGAGATTGTCGATAAGGAAGGCCGACGCTGTCCGCTCGACAACCGCAATGTGACATTCAGTCTCGAAGGTCCAGCCGAGTGGCGAGGCGGATTGGCAAAAGGCGATGGCAACTGCGTCCTTTCCACCACGCTCCCTGTAGAGTGTGGAGTGAACCGTGCACTTGTGCGTAGTCTCACAGAATCGGGCAAGGTGCGTATCATAGCCCAAGCCGAAGGACTCGCTCCGCAAACCATAGAGTGGGAGAGCAAACCCGTGAAAGTCAGCAACGGACTCAGCACAGAGCATCAGCGTGACGTGCTGCCAAGCTATCTCGGACGAGGTGAGACACCATCCACGCCGTCCTACACCGACCTCAAGCGTACTATAGCTGTCAAGAATGTTACAGCAGGATGCAACAACGAGACAGCTCACTACTGCATTGACGACAACGAAGAGACCGAGTGGAAGAACGACGGCAGCAGCCGCACATCATGGATTACCTACGAGTTTGCTGAGCCCCAGCGTCTCGACGAAGTGTCAATCAAGTTCACTGGTTGGCGCCGTCGCAGTTACCCTATAGAGATACTCGCCGACACCACTCTTGTGTGGGAGGGCAAGACCCCTATGTCGCTCGGCTATGTCCATCTGCCGGTCAAACCAACTGTTGCGTCAAAGGTTACAATACGCTTGAAGGGTACAGCCACCGAGAGCGATGCCTTCGGACAGATAACCGAACTTGCCGCACCAGTGGCAAACGAACTCGACCTCTTCAAGGCCAAGGACGGAGACAAGGTGAGGAGTGAACTCCGCATCGTAGAAATTGACTTCCTGCAGCATGTTGAGGGAGCGCAGATAGTCGCTCCGCCAGCGAGCACATCATTCTTCTGAACCGCGGCGCTTTTATAGGTTGCGCCACAAAAATAAACACGCAAAGTGCCACAAGGCTATTCGTTGATGAGTAGTCTGTGGCGCTTTTTTTTATCCGCCAGGCATGGACGGTCTGCTTCCCCAAAGATTACATTTGGATGGGGAAGAGTCCGAGTCATCGCTCAAAACATCCCTTTACCTCGGTAATTATTTTGCGGTACTTCGGAGAAAAGTATAAATAAAACTTATATTTGTAAGAATAAAACTAATATTTATATAAATAAAACTATTATTTGTACAAATATTACTTTTATTTATACTTTTCTCCGAGGTGTGGCGGTGTTTCGAGTGGGGAACCGATGAATAATAGCTGCGGTGCGGAGATTTTTATAGTGTGCAATTGCAGATTAGTAATTGTGTGTCGTTTTTAGGTTCTCTTATATTGATTTGATGTATTTTGTTTTATCTTTGTAAATGAAATAATCATTGTAGGCAAATATGATAAAGGATGTGATTAAAAGCAACCAAAGAGTAAAAAGCAATACTCGTAAGATGGAGGTTTTGCATGAACATTTTAGTGAATGCTTTTCTTCTGACGAGACGTTTGACATGGAACGCTTCACAGAATTGTTGCGTGATGATGTGGAATTTACGAGTGAGGGATATTCGCTCAACTTCTTGGGCAAGGATTATGCTAATCTTATAGCGTCGTTAGATACTACTACAGTAGTGGTGCCTGACGAAGAACATAATTCAAAGCCTGAGAACATTAATAGCGAGAATGTCTATATCAGTGGCGACAATTTGGATGCGCTAAAGCACTTGTTGAAATCCTATGCAGGGCAGGTGAAGTGCATTTATATAGACCCTCCATACAATACGGGAACAGATGGTTTTGTGTATAATGACAAATTTTCGTTTACTTCCGAACAGTTACAAAAGCGTTTGGGTGTAGACGAAGAGGAGGCACGCCGTATTCTTGACATGACGAGTCGTGGTAGTTCCAGCCATTCGGCTTGGCTGATGTTTATGTCCCCACGCTTGCAGTTGGCGCGTCAGTTGCTTTCCAAGGATGGTGTTATCTTTATCAGCATTGATGATAATGAGCAGGCAAATTTGAAGTTGCTTTGTGACTATGTGTTTGGAGAGGAAAATTTTGTGGCGCAAATTCCGTGGCGAAAGAGAACTGCGAAGTCGGATGTTCCGTTTGGTGTGTCGCAAGATTATGAGTGGGTGCTTGTTTATGCGAGGAGTGATGAGTTTATGTCGGGCATAGAAGGTAAAGGACGCAAATATTATGAAACTCCTGATTTTCCGGGAAAACCTTGGAGAATTCACGATATGACAACACAAAGGACTGCTGTTGAGAGGCCAAATTGCTATTTTACAATAGTAAATCCAATAACAGGCGAAGAATTTCCTGCAAATCCTAATAGAGTATGGGCTAATAATGAGGAGACTTTCAAGGAATATTATGATTCCAATCGCATAATTTTCCCGGGTGATTATGATTTCTTGAATATCAGCAAACCCGTGTTGCGCTATTGGAAGGAGGATGATATAAAGAAGGCAGGGGATAAGTTCGGACAGATTTCAGTGACGACAAAATTACCGGATAAGATAGGTATGTCGCAGGACGGAACAAAAGAGGTTACATCCTTGTTTGGTGCAAAAGTGTTTTCTTATCCGAAACCAACGTCGCTCATAAAATATCTGTTGGAAATCAGTAATGCGGAAAATGCCATAGTTGTGGATTTCTTTTCAGGGTCTGCAACAACTGCTGATTCTTTGATGCAGTTGAATGTGGAAAAAGAAGGTCTGAATTTGAAGTATATCCTTGTGCAATGGATGGAAAAATGCCCTGAACAGTCTGAGGCTTATAAGGCTGGCTATCGTACTATAGACGAAGTGGGTCAAGAACGCATCAAGCGTGCTGCTGCTAAAATAAAGGTCGAAAATCCTTTGTTTGCGGGTGACCTTGGCTTTAAGCACTACACCTTGCAGGAACTTCCTGAAAAAGTGCTTGACAAGATGGAAGAGTTTAGTCCAGAGAATATAATTTTTGCAAATGGTATGCTGGATGTTTTTGGACGAGAAACAGTTCTTGCCACATGGAAAGTGCGTGATGGGTATGGTTTGACTACTCCTACAGAGACAGTACAACTTGCCGATTATACAGCATATCAATGTGGCGATCATCTGTATTTGCTGGATGAGGGGCTGAGTGTAGATGCTATGACGGCTCTTGTGGACAAGTATGGTGAACCAACTCCGTGGAATCCTCATAATGTGGTAGCGTTTGGCTACAATATGAACTATGCAATGATGGATGCTTTGCGTACAAATCTGCCGTTGTTGAACGAAGGGGAGAAACAGGTGAAAGTTAATATTGATGTGAGATACTAAGGAGGAACGTACATGGACATTATTCTGCAACAAGGATTGGAACACCAGCAAATTCCAGTAGATCGTATAGCCCATGTGTTCAAAGGGGCACAGATTGTATCGCCCAAGAGAGGATGTGAGAATCCTTCGCTGAAACAAGGGGATGCTCAGTTGGGACTGTATATCCGTGAAATCATATACGAAAAAGAGTTGCGCCCGTATAACGATAAGGTTATAGAACCTGATAATGGGACTCTCAACCTCGATATTAAGATGGAAACAGGTACGGGAAAGACTTATGTCTACACTCATGCCATGTATGAACTACATAAGCGCTATGGCTTCAACAAGTTTGTTATAGTTGTTCATTCATTGCCTGTAAAGTCGGGTGTCGTGCAGTTTATTAGCGATCCATACGTGAAACGCCATTTTCGGGACACTCTTGGCTATGGTACGGAGATAGACCTGTGTGAAGTTGTGGCGCAGACGAAAAAGAAGAAGGGCAGAACTCCTTTCCCATCGTCAGTGAGAGAATTTGTGAATGGTTCATGCCTGATGCGTGGCCGTATATATGTTCTGATTGTAAATCAACAACTATTGCAAAAAGGCAAGGTGCTTGACAGGGCGGATTATGAAACCATTGTTCAGAACTTCAATCGTCCATTAAACGCTATTAAAGCTACAAAACCTTTTGTTATTATTGACGAGCCGCATCGATTTGAACGTAATAATACAACTTACAAGCGTATTTTGAGTGAGATGGCTCCGCAATGTGTAATACGTTTTGGTGCGACATTCCCTGAAATAACGGTAGGTAAGGGAAAGAACAAGGAAACAAAGAAGGATTATTTGAATTTGTTATATAATCTCACTGCTTGCGATGCTTTTAACCAGAACTTAATAAAGGGTGTCGCTAAAGAACATTTTAACCCTGTAGGTTCGGAGAACGAGAAGGTTAAGATTGTTTCAATAAAAGATAGGGAGGTTGTAACTCTGCATCATTTGACAGGGAAAGCGATGTCGCGTTACGAACTGCATAAGGGTGAGTCGCTTGGGATTCTCAGTGACTCGTTGGCAGGGATTACAATTACAGAGATAACAAAATCGGTAGTGAAACTATCGAATGGACAAGAAAAATATGTAGGCGATGAATTTGCTGCTGACATATATGCGAGCTCTTATCAAGAGTATATGGTGCGTCTTGCCATACAACGCCATTTTGAAACGGAGAGAAAACTTTTTGAGCGTGCGAGCAAGATAAAGTCTTTGGCTTTGTTCTTTATTGATAATATTGTTTCATTTCGTGGGGATGATAAGGGTGAAAATGCATGGCTTAGGGACTTGTTTGATGAATTGTTGAAAAAACGTCTGGAGGAAGAACTGCGCCAAGAAAATTCACCTAAATATGCTGAGTATCTGCAAGCGAGTCTTGATGACATTTCGGCTTGTCGTGCAGGGTATTTTGCCCAAGATAATAGTGAATCAGATGAGGCAATCGCGGCTGAGGTGGACGAAATCTTACGGAACAAGAAAAAATTGCTTGCGTTTAAGAATGAAGACGGTACGTGGAATACACGGCGTTTCCTTTTCTCAAAGTGGACACTGAAAGAGGGCTGGGATAATCCGAATGTGTTTACTATTGCAAAACTTCGTTCAAGTGGAAGTGAGAACAGTAAGTTGCAGGAAGTGGGACGCGGATTGCGTCTGCCTGTGGATGAGTTCGGAAACCGTACTGTCTGCAGCGATTTTATGCTTAATTACATAGTTGATTTCACTGAACGTGACTTTGCAGACCGTTTAGTACGAGAGATTAATGGTGACGTGCGTACTATAGAACATGTTGTATTGTCTCCAGAGGAAATAGAAAGGGTTGAAAATCAGCGAGGCTTGGCAAAAAATACGTTATTGATACGATTCTTAACAGAGGGTTGGGCTGACTATGCTGCTGGAGGAATAACTGTGCATGGCGATAAGGTTATGGATTTTAAGAATGAATTTCCAGAGTTTGTTAATGAAGGTCTGAATGGTGGACGTGTACTTGACCGCAATAAGCAGAACAATCGTGACAAGGTGAAAATCCGTCCCCAAAACTACGCTAAGTTGGAAACCTTGTGGAATGAGATGAATCAAAAGTATCTGATGTTCTACGCTCCAGATATAGATAATGAGATAAGAAAAGCTTTACCGCAGATATTATCTTCGGATGTTTTTACGACCATGTCGGTGGCATCGGAACGTAAGGAGGTGAAAATGTCGAACGGTCAAGCAACAGTCGTTAGTGAAGCTAATGTGGTGTATATGGTGTCAGGTAAGTCTATGCCATATCATGAGTTTCTAAAAAGGGCAAATATTGCGACAAATATCCCGATAAAAATGCTTCATGAAGCAATATGTGATTATTCAAGAAGTGTTCCGGAGTTTGAGCCTCATCATCTGAATGGAACGACTTTGGCGCGTTTTATTATGCGCTTCAGAGATTGGAAAATGGGAAACCTTGGAGGCCGGATTAGTTATAAACAAGCAAATTACCGTACAAACGAAACAGCTCTGACCAACAAGGACGGTAGTGTGCGCGATGAAGTTGTTATAGGACGAATCGGGAGAATGGCGGATGATTCTGCTGTGCCAGATACTTATTTGTATGAAACAATAGCCTATGATTCTCCGCTTGAGCGTAGTAACATATTAGAAACTGTTGATGTGGCGGAAGTCGTCGTCTATGGGAAAATACCAACAAAAAGCGTTTGTATACCAACAGTAACGGGTGAGACTTATTCTCCAGACTTTATGTATGTGGTACGTACCAAAGATGATAAGTTGGTGATGAATATTGTGATAGAGTCGAAGGATAAGAAGCTGGAGGGGGATTTGTCCGTAAAGGAGAGTGTGAAGATAAATAATGCAAAAGTGTTCTTTGAACAACTGTCTAAAGATAATCCTGATTGTGTGGTACGCTTTGAAAAGCAAATGAGTAAACAGAGGATAAGTGAAATAATTGAGAAAATAACGATCAGGTAGCATTGATAAGTATTCAAGGAGGCTGTGTCAAAATGCATAAGTGCTGTCAAAGTGGCATGTCATTCTTTATTTGCAAAATGATAGTATAAATCCATTTTGACACAGTATCACCTACTTTCTTAGACAATAATGCTTTGGCAATTGCTGATAGACCTATTCCCGTTCTTTCCAACCGTTATAGCCCGTTGATAGCTCTATAACCTGGAAGCCGTTGTTGGTGAGCGTTTTAGCAGCTTTCTTGCTTCTGCGCCCGCTTCTGCAATAGAGCGCCACGGGGCGGTCTTTGTCGAGCGCATCGAGCGCGTCAAGTTCGAATGACTGGTCGTTTACATTGATGTTCAGGCTGCCGGGGATGTGGCCTTCGGAGTGTTCTTCAGGAGTGCGCACGTCAAGGATCTGTACTGTTGTGTCAGATATGACTGATGCAAACTCTTCTGCACTTACTGATTTGAATTTTTCTTCTTGAGTGCAAGCATACATGAGTGTGCAGAGCGGAATGATGTAAAAAAGTCTTTTCATGGTTGATGATTTGTTTGTGCGCAAATTTAAGGAAAGTATTCTTTATATTCTTTGCGGACGGTCTTCTTTTGGGCATTTATTTGTATTTTTTGCGATTAGGGGCAGAGCTGTTTGCGGCTTGGCGGATGTTGTGCGCCAGGATGTCTATGTGAGTAATATGTCGTTTCGTGTTAGTGTGGTAAACTTTTTTGTGCAAAAAAGTGTTGTGATTGAAAGAAAATAACTATTTTTGCATCGGATTTCCGTGCAGGAAAGCGTATTTGATGGGGCGGAGCGCCTCGTGTCTTTTATTTTAAATTCAAGAAAACATTTTATCCGATACAGACATCGCTGGTTTGGAGACGAAGTTCTGATTCGTTTTCATGTGTGTATGTCAATGGATTGCTGATTCATTTTTTTATTTTACTATTCGATTATTTGTGTTTGCGCTTGCGGGTTATTGTGGAATAACTCGGTTGGCGTATTCTTGTAAGATATTTCACATTATTTATATGGGTTACAATAAGGAACAATTGACTGGGAAGAGTATTGAGGAACTGAGGTCTATTGCTGATGATTTGGGATTGGAATCGACGGGCGGTTTGGAACAGATGGATTTGATATATAGAATCCTGGACGAGCAGGCGTCGTCGGCATCGAGCAAGGCGGAAAAGACGGGGAGCCGTAAGCGTTCGCGCATAAGCGTGAAGAGTGTGGACAGGGTTTACACGGCCAATCAGATGAAGGCTAAGAAAGTCGATAAGCAGATGAAGGTGACAAAGGATGAATCGCTGTTTGCTGATCTGACGGAGGAGGAGAGAAGTATGCTTGTCTCAGTAGAGGAACCTGTTTCTGCTGATGTGCAGCCTGAGCAGCCTGATGTGCAGCCGGTTGAGGTGCCTGCAGAAGAACCGAAGAAGGCAAAGAAGACCGCAAAGTCTAAGACTGAGGGCGCTGCGGAGGAGAATGAGGCAAAGCCTGCAGAGAAGAAAAAGCGTGCGCGCAAGACTGCTAAGGCGGATGAAACTGCTGGCGGAGACGAGATAAAGACCGCTTTTGAGGATGTGGTTCCAGAGGCAGTGTTTGTTGCCGAAAATAAGCCTGCAGAGCAGAAGACTGAAGTTAAGACTATCGTGAAGAAGTCTGAAACGGTGGCAGACGAGAGCGCTGACTTCATTATCATAGAGGACATCCCTTCGATTGAGGATGCAAGTGATGAGGGCCCGATGGGATTCTTTGAGCGCATGGACAAGAATGAGCAGAAGGCGGAAGTCGTTGAGCCTGAACCTGTGAAGGAGCAAGTGTGCGAACAGCAGGAGAAAGTTTATGACTTCAGCGACTTAATTACCGTTTCGGGCGTTTTCGAAATGATAGATCACTACGGATTTCTCCGCAGTTCAGACTATAACTATTTGGCTTCGCCAGATGACATATACGTGAACCCTTCGCAGGTGAAGCATTTCGGACTTAAGACCGGCGATGTGGTGGAAGGCACGATACGCCCTCCGAAGGAAGGCGAGAAATTCTTCCCGCTGATGAAAATCAGCAGAATAAACGGATGTGACCCTTCTGTGGCACGCGACCGTATAGCTTTCGAGCATCTCACGCCGTTGTTCCCAGACGAGAAATTTAATCTTTGCACAGGGGTTAACGACAGCAAGTCTTCGAGAATCGTCGATTTGTTCTCGCCTATAGGCAAGGGACAGCGTGCGCTTATTGTGGCGCAGCCTAAGACAGGTAAAACTCTGCTGATGAAGGATATAGCAAATTCGATATCAAAGAACCATCCAGAGGCGTATCTTATGATGCTTCTCATCGATGAGCGTCCGGAGGAGGTGACAGACATGGCTCGTACGGTTAACGCCGAAGTCATAGCGTCAACATTCGACGCACCGGCAGAGAACCATGTGAAGATTGCTGGGTTGGTGCTTGAAAAGGCAAAGAGAATGGTGGAATGTGGCCATGATGTGGTGATATTCCTTGACTCGATTACTCGTCTTGCACGTGCTTACAACACCGTGAGTCCTGCATCGGGAAAAGTCCTTTCGGGAGGTGTCGACGCCAATGCTCTTCACAAGCCGAAGCGTTTCTTTGGAGCGGCGCGTAATATTGAGGGCGGCGGTTCGCTTACGATCATTGCTACGGCGTTGATTGATACAGGAAGCAAGATGGACGAAGTGATATTTGAGGAATTTAAAGGTACCGGTAACATGGAACTCCAGCTCGACCGTTCGCTTGCTAACAAGCGTGTGTTCCCAGCAGTAAATATCACAGCATCAAGTACCCGCCGTGATGATTTGCTCCAGGATCAGACCACGCTCAACCGCATGTGGATTCTTCGCAAGCATCTTGCTGACATGAATGCGCTTGAGGCGATGGATGTGGTGATGAACCATCTGGACAAAACCAAGAACAATGACGAGTTCCTGCTCAGTATGAATGGGTAGGGGCGCACCAATATTCTTAACTCCTTAACTTTTAAAACTATGTCTCCTAAACTGAAAAATATTCTGCTGAAGGGAAAATACCCCCTGGCATTGATTGTGTTTGGCGTGTGTATCGGTTTTCTCGGCGAAAGCAGCCTTGTGAACCGCTGTTCGCATAAAGCCGAAATACGTCGTCTTGAAGGTGAAATCAGCGAACTGAATGAAAAGTTCGATACAGACAAGGAAACTCTGCGCCGACTTGAACAAGAACCGGAAGCAATCAAGGAGATTGCCCGTGAAAGGTATTACATGAAGGCAGACAATGAGGACGTTTTTGTGATTGAAGACGTTGAGGAGGATTGACGCTAATGGAAAAGAATAAGATTTATAACATTATATCCTGCGTGGGCGAAGTGCTTGTCATAGTTGGTGCAATGCTCTGGATAACAGGAACGGACATCGCAGACTATCTGTATGCGGCGGGAGCAACGATTTTCGTTATAGGGCGCTTGAGCGAGAAAAGTGAGAAGGGCAGCATAGTGCTGGCCCGTCTTTACGGACAGCGCACCCTTGGCTCAATAGTCTTGCTGCTCTCTGCAGTGGTGATGTATCTGCCCCCAGGATTTTATCTGGGGATGTACTTGCGCTCTACGGCATGGCTCATTCCTTTTATGGTGTTCGTGGTTTTGGAGGTTTACACAGCCTTCAGAATACCAGCGCAGATAAAGAAGGAAAAAGGCGGATGAAATCTTTTTCGTCCTGCACCAGTTATTTCAGGGAAAAAGAGTACATTTGCAGAATATTCGGCGGCGCAGGGATGCGCGCGGACATATAGGACAAAAAATAATCGATTATAACAATAATACATGAAACTTGATGCATTGACTGCCGTATCGCCTATTGACGGCAGATACAGGAGCAAAACCGAAGGTTTGGCGCCGTTTTTTTCAGAGTACGCATTGATTAAGTATCGCGTGCGAGTTGAGATTGAATACTTCATTACGCTTTGCGAATTGCCGCTTCCTCAGTTGGAATCGTTCGACAAAGGCCTTTTTGAGACATTGCGCAACATCTATCGCAATTTCACAGAGGAGGATGCACAGAGAGTTAAGGACATCGAGAAGGTGACAAATCACGATGTTAAGGCTGTGGAGTACTTCATCAAGGAGAAACTTGACGCAATCGGTAATTTCGGAGAGTATAAGGAATTTATCCACTTCGGTCTTACAAGCCAGGATATCAACAATACCAGCGTTCCCCTTTCAATCAAAGACGCTCTCAATGAGGTCTATTATCCGTTGGTTGAAGAACTTATAGCACAGCTTCGCGAGTATGCAGAAGAATGGAACGACGTGTCCATGCTTGCTAAGACTCACGGGCAACCAGCTTCGCCGACTCGTCTCGGAAAAGAAGTGATGGTGTTTGTCTACCGCTTGGAAGAGCAGCTTAAGGTGCTTAAGTCATGCAAGATAACAGCTAAGTTTGGCGGTGCTACAGGTAACTACAACGCCCACCGCGTGGCATATCCTGCGTATGACTGGAAGGAGTTCGGAAATAAGTTCGTCAGCGAGAAACTCGGACTTGAACGCGAACAGTGGACTACCCAGATAAGCAACTACGACAACCTCGGCGCAATCTTTGATGCAATGAAGCGCATCAATACCATCATCATAGACCTCGATCGCGACTTCTGGATGTATGTGTCAATGGAATACTTCAAGCAGAAGATTAAGGCTGGCGAGGTAGGCTCAAGCGCTATGCCTCACAAGGTTAATCCTATCGACTTTGAAAACTCGGAAGGTAACCTCGGTATCGCCAATGCTATATTGGAGCACCTCAGCAATAAGTTGCCAGTTTCACGCTTGCAGCGCGACTTGACTGACTCTACAGTGCTCCGCAATGTAGGTGTGCCGATGGGACACGCTGTGATTTCAATCCAGAGCACCCTTAAGGGACTTCGCAAGCTCCTTCTCAATGTAGACGCTATCAACAGCGACCTTGACAACTGCTGGGCAGTATGTGCCGAGGGCATACAGACTGTGCTCCGTCGTGAGGCTTATCCTAATCCATACGAGGCACTGAAGGCGCTTACTCGTACTAATGAGGCGATAACTGCAGAGAGCATAGCAAACTTTATTGAGGGACTTGACGTGAGCGAAAGCGTGAAGGCGGAACTTCGTCAGATTACTCCTCACTCATATACGGGAATTTAATACAACAACGATATTTGCAGGACCGTCCGTGAGGGATGGTGATGACATTATTAAGTAAAAAGGTAACGATTTTAAATGAAAGATTTTGAAGAATGGCAGAGCAGATCTGCCGACAGCAGAATGGAGACTTCTGGTGGCCGTGATGGTTATAGAGGTTCTAACAACAGAGGCAATGGTTATGGCGCACAGCGTCGTGGTTATGACAACAACAATCGCGGAGGCTACGGAGAACGTCCTCGTCGTCCTCGTTTCAACTCTCAGGAGCGCCCTTATGGCGGCAACAGAGATCAGCAGGGTGAACAGCGCGGAGGTTTCCGTCAGGGAGGTTATTCACAGCGTCCGCAGTATAACAAGCCTCGCGGATTCGGATATGAGAATACCGACCGCCCGTCATTTAGCGATCAGCACTCAACTTATGTCCACAACTATCGCGGTGGTAGTCGTCAGGGCGGTTACAACAGAGGCGAGGGTAACGGACAGCGTCCTTACGGAAATCGTCAGGGCGGATATAACAAGCGTTCAGGCAATTACGATCCTAACGCAAAATATAGCATGAAGAAGCGCATTGAGTACAAGGAGTATCTTGAAGACCCTAATGCACCGCTTCGTCTTAATAAGTTCCTTGCTAATGCAGGCGTTTGCTCACGTCGTGAGGCGGACGAGTTCATTCAGGCAGGCGTGGTACGCGTTAACGGTGAGGTCGTTACAGAACTCGGCACAAAGGTGCAGCGCACTGATACCGTGCACTTCCACGACCAACTTATCAGCATAGAGAAGAAGGTGTACGTGCTTCTCAATAAGCCAAAGGATTATGTTACGACTTCTGACGATCCTCAGCAGCGCAAGACTGTGATGGAGCTTGTGAAGAACTGTTGCCGTGAGCGCATCTACCCTGTTGGTCGTCTCGACCGCAACACTATGGGTGTGCTTCTCTTCACTAACGACGGCGATCTTGCTTCAAAGCTTACTCATCCTAAGTTCCTGAAGAAGAAGATATATCATGTATTCCTTGACAAAAACGTTACGGCTGCCGATCTCAAGCAGATTGCAGACGGTATCATGCTTGAGGACGGTGAGATTCATGCCGACGCTATCAGCTATGCTTCTGATACAGACAAGAAGCAGGTTGGTATCGAAATCCACTCAGGCAGAAACCGCATCGTGCGCCGCATATTCGAATCGCTCGGATATAAGGTTGTGAAGCTCGACCGCGTAATGTTTGCCGGACTCACTAAGAAAGGCATCAAGCGTGGCGATTGGCGCTTCCTTACAGAGCAGGAGGTGGCAATGCTCCACATGGGTGCATACGAATAAGCAGACCGGTTTGATAGGCTAATTAGTCGGGATAGGCTAATTAGTCTGATCGGGCAGATAAAACCAGTAGGACTAATCAAAAAACTCAATAATTCAAATGGCTATTCGCAGAACAAAAATAGTAGACCTGCTTCAGCGCAAGGATTATGGTTCGCAGGTCAATGTTAAGGGATGGGTGCGCACTAAGCGCGGCAGCAAGGCTGTCAACTTTATCGCTCTTAACGATGGTTCAACAATCAAGAATGTGCAGATTGTTGCTGATGTAGAAAAGTTCGACCCAGAGATGTTCAAGGACATCACTACAGGAGCGTGCATTAGCGTGACTGGTGAGATGGTGGAGAGCATCGGTGCAGGCCAGAGCGTGGAAATTCAGGCTGCAGAAATCGAGGTACTCGGCACTTGCCCTTCTGACTATCCAATGCAGAAGAAAGGACAGAGCTTCGAGTATATGCGTCAGCATGCTCACATGCGTCTTCGCACAAACACATTCGGTGCGGTGTTCCGCATTCGTCACAACATGGCGATGGCAATCCACCAGTTCTTCCACGAGCGCGGATTCTTCTACTTCCACACTCCTATCATCACTGCTTCCGACTGTGAAGGAGCAGGACAGATGTTCCAGGTAACTACAAAGAATCTCTACGACCTCAAGAAGGACGAGAACGGCAGCATCATCTATGACGACGACTTCTTCGGCAAGACAACAAGTCTCACAGTGAGCGGTCAGTTGGAGGGCGAGCTCGGTGCTACAGCTCTTGGTCAGATTTACACATTCGGACCTACTTTCCGTGCCGAGAACTCTAATACTCCGCGCCACCTTGCTGAGTTCTGGATGATTGAACCAGAGGTGTGCTTCATCGATCTCAACGACCTTATGGATCTTGAAGAGGATTTCATTAAGTATTGCGTGAAGTGGGCTCTTGACAATTGTATGGACGACCTTGAGTTCCTCAACAAGATGATTGACAACGGACTTATTGAGCGCCTTCGTTCAGTTGCCGACACGGAATTTGTGCGCCTTCCTTACACAGAAGGTATTAAGATACTCGAAGAGGCAATTGCTAACGGACACAAGTTTGAGTTCCCAGTAAGTTGGGGATGCGACCTTGCAAGTGAGCATGAGCGCTACCTTGTAGAGGAGCACTTCAAGAAGCCTGTTATCCTCACAGACTATCCAAAGGAAATCAAGGCGTTCTATATGAAGATGAATGAGGACGGAAAGACTGTACAGGGTACAGACGTGCTCTTCCCTCAGATTGGCGAAATTATCGGTGGTTCAGTTCGTGAAGAGAACTACGGTAAGTTGATGGAGCGCATCGAGGAGATGAACATCCCGATGAAGGACATGTGGTGGTATCTCGACACACGCAAGTTCGGATCTTGTCCTCACGGAGGTTTCGGACTCGGATTCGAGCGTCTCATCCTCTTCGTGACAGGTATGCAGAACATCCGCGACGTCATTCCGTTCCCACGCACACCTAAGACTGCAGAATTCTAAGCAATAATGCTTACTAATATTTGTGCATTCCGCATATTTTGCCTACCTTTGCAGAGCAAAAGCGGAAAGCGCAAGGGCGTTTAGCTCAGCTGGTTCAGAGCATCTGCCTTACAAGCAGAGGGTCGGCGGTTCGAATCCGTCAACGCCCACGTAGTTATAATTTTTCTCCCTGATTATTCAATCGAATAGTCAGGGATTTTTTTTGTTTGCACACCACAACTTACTTTCGTTCTCCTCGGTGAAAAACACCTTTGCCTTCTCTGTAAACTTCATAACGCACTGCGATATGTACAAAACGCACTGCATTATGTATATAACGCACTGCATTATATACAAAACGCATTGCGTTATATAGTTTTTTCTTCGTTCTTGGCACTTTTCAATTGAGGTGTCGTAGAGTTGGTTGCGAATAATGCAAAAAAAACGGAGGTTGCTGGTTGGGCAACCTCCGTTAATGCTATAAAGCGCAGTATGTAATTTGACTTACTTTACGAGAGCGAGAGTGTCAAGAGCAATCATAAGCTCTTCGTCAGTAGGGATAACGCAAACCTTTACGCGTGAGTCGTCGGCAGAGATGACAGCCTCAGTTGCGCGGCAAGCCTTGTTCTTTTCGTTGTCCATCTTGACACCCATGAACTCAAGGCCTTCTGTTGCTTCCTGACGTACGTCCCACTGATTTTCGCCAGCGCCACCAGTGAAGAGGATTACATCCACACCGCCCATTGCAGCGGCGTACTCGCCAATGTACTTCTTGATGCGGTATGTGTACATTTCCTTAGCGATACGAGCGCGCTCGTTGCCTTCAGCGATACCAGCGAGGATGTCGCGGAAGTCGTTTGAGAGTCCGCTCACGCCAGCAAGACCTGACTTCTTGTTCAAGAGATCAGAGATGCCCTTAGTGTCAAGGTTGAGCTTGTCCATGATGAATGTCACGGCACCGGCGTCGATGTCGCCAGAACGAGTACCCATCACGAGACCTTCGAGTGGAGTCAGACCCATAGATGTGTCAACGCACTTGCCGTCCTTAACTGCTGCGATTGATGCACCGTTGCCGATGTGGCAAGTGATGATTTTTGTGCCTTCAGCCTTGATGCCAAGGAACTCGCAAACACGCTCAGAAACGTAGCGGTGGCTTGTACCGTGGAATCCGTAGCGACGCACTCCGTAGTCTTTGTAGAGTTCGTAAGGGAGAGCATACATGAATGCGTAGTCAGGCATTGTCTGATGGAATGCGGTGTCGAACACGCCAACCTGCGGAATCTCAGGGAGGAGTTCCTTCACAGCGTTGATACCCTTGATGTTTGCAGGGTTGTGGAGCGGTGCGAGGTCGTTGCAAGCAGCGAAAGCCTCCATTACTTCGTCAGTGAGGAGCACGCTCTTGTTAAACTTCTCACCTCCGTGCACAGTACGGTGACCTACAGCATCGAGTTCGTCAAGACTCTTGAGCACTGCGTATTCGCCTTCAGTGAGAACCTGAAGGATGAACTTTACTCCCTTTGTGTGCTCAGGGATTGGCTCGTCGATTTGCACCTTCTTGCCGTCAGCAAGTTTGATTTTGATGAATGAGTCAGGGAGGCCGATCTTTTCAATTCCTCCTGATGTGAGTACGCTCTGGTCATCCATGTCGTAGAGCGCATATTTGATTGATGAACTTCCGCAGTTCAGTACAAGTATTTTCATAATGAAGACCCTGTTTTAAAGTTTAAAGTTTAAAGTTTAATGTTGAATGTAGAAAGTAGAATGTTTAATGTTGTTGAAGGTCTTTTAGAATAGATTTCCGTAGTCCCGAAAGTAGTTTCGACAATGCAACAACCTTTTCCTCTATGGCAATCAGTTCTTCCGCTGTTATATATCCAAAATCGCTTGCCAATTCTATTTGGCTCATTGACTCATTAAGTGAACCAAAGGCGAATTCAATGAAATGCAACTGCTCTTTTTTGGATACTCTCCCTACTGCTTCCGCAATATTGGAAGGTATAGAGATTACATATCTTCTCAGTTGGTCGCAAAGCGCAAAACGTTCTTCAATAGGGAATTTCTTTAGCAGACTATATACGGTTTTAGCGTAAACTCTAGCGTGTTGATATACAACTAAACGTCTGTATCCGAAATTCTCCATGCTTTAGACTTTCAACTTTCAACTAATTTTGTGCCTGACAAGCAGTTATTGCCACCATCTTGTAGATGTCGTCGATAGAGCATCCGCGGCTGAGGTCGTTAACCGGACGAGCGATACCCTGGAGGATAGGTCCGATGGCGTCAGCATTGCCGAGGCGCTGCACTAGCTTGTAACCGATGTTGCCCACTTCGAGACTTGGGAATACGAGCACGTTTGCGTGGCCTGCTATTGCGCTGCCTGGAGCCTTGCTTTCGCCTACGCTTGGAACGAGTGCTGCGTCAGCCTGAAGTTCGCCGTCAACCTTGAGTTCAGGAGCAAGTTCCTGAGCTACTTTGAGAGCCTCAGTCACCTTGTCGACTGCTTCATGCTTAGCGCTTCCCTTTGTTGAGAAAGAAAGCATTGCCACGCGAGGATCCTCAAATCCGGCAACAGCCTTTGCTGTCTGTGCTGTACATACGGCAATCTGTCCGAGCTGTGCTGCGTCTGGTACAGGAGTAACAGCCACGTCGCCCACAACGAGCACACCGTTTTCGCCATACTGCGGAGTCTGAGTGATGAGAAGCATAGCGCCGCTCACTACTGAAATGCCTGGAGTAGTCTTGATGATTTGGAGGGCAGGGCGGAGCACGTTGCCTGTAGTGTTCTGCGCACCAGCCAACTGGCCGTCAGCATCGCCAGCCTTGATGATGAGACATCCGAGATAGAGAGGGTCGAGCACCTTCTGGCGAGCCTCTTCGATAGTCATGCCCTTCTTCTTGCGGAGTTCGCAAAGAAACTGTGCGTACTCTTCCTTCTTGTCGTGGTTCTGAGGGTCGATGATTGTAGCCTTGTCGATGTTCTTCAGTCCGAGCTTGTCGGCAAGAGCCATAACTTCGGCAGGATTGCCGATGAGGATAATCTCAGCCACACCGTCAGCCAATACGCGGTCAGCTGCAGTCAGAGTGCGCTCCTCTGTAGCCTCAGGGAGCACGATGCGCTGCTTGTTAGCCTTAGCGCGTTCAATGATACTGCTAATTAAGTCCATTTGATAGTTGTTATATATAGTTATAGTTTCTGATTTCAGTTGAAACAAGTGCGGTAAGTTTATGAGTGTGTGACCCCAAAAACTTGCACACTTATTGCAAATTTAGGCAATTTCTCTGAATAAGCGTTTATGCACGGCGGTATTTGTGCCAAATCTCCAAGCAATATTTCTTGCAATTCTCATTTTCGGGTGTGCTTGGTTGCAATGAGGTGGAATTATTGATTTCGCTTTTATGAAAAAAGGCTATCTTTGCAGTCGGACACTTGATATAAACAAAAACACCAATTATCTATGATACCATTCAGAAATATTACTTTGGCTGACAAACCTGCCATTGAGAAGTATCTCATTAATGGGAAGTGCGAAAATCCGGAAGTTGTTTTTGACGATATATTGAGCAAACGCCAGCAGACCAACGCGCGCTATGCTATAGTGGAGGGTATGCTCGTGTTTCGCTATGAGACGAACGGCCGTTTTACTTATTCCATGCCTCTGGGGCGTGGCAATCTGCGCTTTGCTCTTATGCAGATGATGGAGGATGCCGACACCATGCGAATGGCGTGCGGGCTGACAGGGCTCACCGAGGACGATGTCGCTGCTATCAAGACTGCTATGCCTGGTTATTACGCTTTTGAGGCTGAAGAGGGCGGCGAGGTCTCTACGACATACAGCGCCACTCCGCTGACCAACTACACAAACTCCATATTCTATAACAACGAGGGTATGGTACCTCCGCCGTAAAGATTACACCTTATCTGTTAATTACTAATAAAATCGTTCCTATTACTAAAACTAAAGGTTAAAAGTTTGAGTAGGAGCGATTTTTTCTTTTACTAATGTTTTCGTATTCTAAATGTTTCGTTTAGATTTGTGCTTACAACTAAACGGTTTTAGTATGAAAGACAAGAAAACATTAACCAAGGCGGAGATGCAGGTTATGAGCATCCTGTGGACTATGCCAAATGGTGGAAGCGTCTATGATGTTCTGGAGCATTATGACGAACCTAAACCTGCCTATACAACCGTTGCTACGTTTCTGAAGATTATGCAGAACAAGGGGTTTGTGAGAAGTGAGAGGATGCAGGGACGCCAGCAGCGTTTCGTCCCTCTCGTGTCGAAGGAGGACTATACGCGTCAGGTGATGGACGAGGTGAAGGACAACTTCTTTGACGGCTCAAAACTCTCGTTTGTGCGTTACTTCATGAAGGAGGAGAAGATTTCGGCAGAGGAACTGCAGGAACTTATTAAGATGGTGGAGGGTTGAGTATGGGCGCAATCAGTATCTATGCCATCAAGTCGGCAATCTGCCTTGCCTTGATATACATCCCATATATGCTTATGTTGCGGAGGGAGACATTCTTCCGCTTCAACCGAGGGGTGCTTGTTGCGATACTGTTTTTGTCGCTTGCCCTTCCGCTGCTTAACATTGCTCCGTGGGCTTTTCTCGACCAGACGGAGGTCGGGGCAATGAACCGCGCCATTACGGAAGTGGGTGTGCCTATGATTGAGATTGGTGCGCCTACGATGGAACTCGTTGACGAGTATGCGTCGTCTGACCAGCTCGCCTCAACGTCTACAGTGAGTGTGGGGTGGGCTGATGCGCTTGTCGCGGTCTATATTTTAGGCGCGGTGGTGGTCTTGGCAGTGAAGCTTGCCCAACTGCTGAAGATGCTGAGGTTCATGCGCAGGGGTGTATTGTGGACTAATAAAGAGGACGGTGTGACTGTCTATTGCCACGCCCGCGATGTCGTGCCTTTCAGTTGGATGAATGGGATTGTCATTTCTGAGCGCGACTATAATGAGGGAGGCAGAGAGATTTTGCTGCACGAAAAGGCTCATATCCGTTGCGGCCATTCCTACGATGTTTGCTTGGTGGCGGTGTGCGAGGTTGTGCAGTGGTTCAATCCATTCGTGTGGCTGATGTCGTCGTCGCTCAGCGATGTGCATGAATATGAGGCGGATGCAGAGGTGCTGAACTGCGGTGTCGATGCCCGTTCGTATCAGATGTTATTAATTAAAAAAGCCGTTGGCTCCAGTTCCTACGCCTTTGCCAACAGCTTCAATCACAGTTTACTTAAAAAACGTATCGCTATGATGATGAAAAAGAAATCAAGTCCGTGGATGCGTGCGAAAGCTCTCTACGTCATCCCGATGGCAGGAATCGCACTCTGTGCGTTTGCCACAAGTGAGTTTGCAAACAGTGCTGAACTCATCAGTGAGAGCAAAGTTAATGATTTGCCTGAAATGATGCAAGAGGCAGAGCAGAATTCTTCAATGAGAACCGAGACTGCCGGCGTGGTTGAGCCAGTCCCTGAGATTACTCAACCTCAAGTGGCAGAAGAGTCTGAAAAGAAGGAACCGCTGATTATTGTTGACGGCAAGGAGGTGGAAGCGGATGGGCTGTTAGACCCGAATGCGCCTACGCAGGATATACTCGACAGGATAGGCGATCTGAAGCCGGAAGATATAGCGCATCTCACAGTGCTTAAGGGGGTGAGCGGTACTGCTATCTATGGCGAGAAAGGCGCTAACGGTGTGATTGAGATTGCTACAAAGAAGGTTGCAGATAAGTCTGTTGTTGATACAGTAAAAGTGGCAGAGGAGGCTGGCGAAAGCGGGATATTTATTGAATACGAGCAAATGCCTGAGTTCCCTGGCGGACATGGCGAATTGATGAAGTTTATTGCATCGAATATCCGCTATCCTAAATTGGCGGTTGAATATGGAGTGAAAGGCCGCGTGCTGGTGCAGTTCGTTGTAAATAAAGATGGTTCCGTAGGTGAACACAGCATCCTTAGTTCGAAGATTACTCGTCCGATTAACCGCACAGATTCTATGCGCATAGCTGCAGAACAGGGCGCAATGCTTGACGAGGTAATGGTAACTGCGCTACAGATGACAGACAGTGGCGATCCTAACATCTTGTCTGTTGCTGAGCTGAAGGCTCTTGTCCAGAAACTGCCAGGTGCGGAGATGGACGAGGTGGGCAATGTGACTATCAATGGCAAGGCAGTCAAGACACTGAAGGTGGAAGGCAAGGAATATAAAATAGACCAGAATATGGTGGCATACCAAAACGCACGCATTGCACTCGAAGAGGAGGCCGTGCGAGTGCTGAAACTTATGCCAAAGTGGACTCCAGGAATGCAAAGAGGCAAGGCTGTTCGTGTGCACTACACCATGCCTGTTACTTTCCGTTTGCAATAAAGGTTCTTCATTTTGATTTTAGTTAAACGACTGTCCCGAATGCGCTGCGGCGTGTTCGGGATTCTTGTTGTAGTGCGGTGAAAACTTCAAACTCAGTCTAAGTCCGTATAAACTTAGTCTGAGTTTGTATGTTTTTAATCTGAGTTTGTACATACTTAGACTAAGTTTGAAGTTTTTAAGGTGGTTGTGCCCTTTAATATCCTTCCTTCGTGACTTTTGTTGGAAGCATCCAGTGAAATGCATATATATTCGCTCCTGGATTGAATATTTATGCATAATTATGCAAAAATCTTTTGTTTGCTATTGTCTGTATGTATGATAATTTGTAATTTTGCATCTGTTTTTGAATAAATATGCAATAAACCTATGGGTGTAAAGAATACGCGTCTGGATGCAATCAGGGAGATAATATCAGGGCAGAAAATAACCTGCCAGGAGGAACTTCTTGACGCATTGTCGGAAAAGGGCTATAAACTGACACAGGGAACGCTCTCGCGCGACTTGAAGCAGATGAAGGTGGCGAAGGCGGCTTCGGTGGTGGGTAAATCTTATTACGTTTTGCCCAGCAATACGATGTACAAGCGTGTGAAGGACAATAACTTTGTGGAGCCTCGTCATGCCGACGGATTCGTGTCGCTGCGCTTTTCGGGCAATATTGCAGTGCTGAAAACTATGCCAGGCTATGCCAGCCGTATGGCTTATGACATAGACAATGCCAATTTGGAGCATGTGCTTGGCACTATAGCAGGTGATGATACTATAATGATAGTGCTTGAGGAGGGGGCGCCGAAAGAGGTTGTGCGCCTGGAACTTGAAAGGGCTATTAAAATTATGAATTAGGAATTGTGAATTAGGATTTTTGGGGTGCTCAATATCCCTGTTCAACAGAAATGCTATATGGAATATAACGACGGTATAAAGGTTGTAGTGGCAGACGCTTCGCACGAGAAGTACGTGGATGTGATTCTTGCCACAATCACAGATTCGGCAAAGAAGAGGGGCAGCGGCATCGCATCGCGTACCCACGAATATCTTGCCACAAAGATGAGAGAGCGCAAGGCCATCATCGCACTTGCCGGCGAGGAAGAGGAGTTTGCAGGTTTCTGCTACATCGAGAGTTGGGGCAACAAGGAATACGTTGCTAACTCCGGACTTATTGTAGTGGAGAAGTTCCGCAACCACCACCTTGCTAAGCGTATCAAGCAGACAGCATTCACGTTGAGCCGTTTGCGTTGGCCAAATGCCAAACTGTTCGGATTGACAAGTCAGGCTGCCGTGATGAGAATAAACACTCAGTTGGGTTATGTGCCTGTTACGTTTGCACAACTCACTCAGGACGATGCATACTGGGCGGGATGCGGTACGCCGGAAGATCCAAAGTGTAAGAACTGCGACATTCTGGCGCGCACGGAGCGCATGTACTGCGTCTGCACAGCCATGCTCTACGACCCGAAGGACCATGTGGGCGAACCGCTGCCGGTGGAACTCCCGCCCGATGTCGTTGAAATGGCGAAGAAGGCTGCTGAGCAGAATTTGAGATAGGATTTAAATTAGTAAAAATATGTCCAATTAGACTAATTAGCCAATTGGACCAATACTTAAAGATGATGGAACAAAAAAAGAAAAAGGTTGTTGTTGCATTTAGTGGAGGACTTGACACTTCCTACAATGTGATGTATCTCACAAAAGAGATGGGATATGAGGTATATGCCGCTTGTGCCAATACCGGCGGTTTCTCTGAAGAGCAACTCAAGGCAAACGAGGAGAATGCTTACAAGCTCGGTGCTGTGAAGTATGTGACTCTCGACGTTATGGACGAGTACTATGAGAAGTCATTGAAATATATGATTTACGGTAATGTGCTCCGTAACAACTGCTACCCTATATCGGTGTCGTCAGAGCGTATTTTCCAGGCTATTGCCATTGCGCGCTATGCGAAGGAAATCGGCGCTGATGCCATTGCACACGGTTCAACAGGTGCAGGCAACGATCAGATCCGTTTCGACATGACATTCCTCGTGCTTGCTCCGGGTGTGGAAATCATCACCCTTACTCGCGACAAGAACTTGAGCCGTCAGGAAGAAGTGGATTACCTCAACGCTAACGGATATTTCGCTGACTTCACTAAACTCAAGTACTCTTACAACGTAGGAATTTGGGGGACATCAATCTGCGGCGGCGAGATTCTTGACTCTAACCAGGGACTTCCTGAGAGTGCATATCTGAAGCACCCTACGAAGGAAGGTCCGGAACTCTTGAAGATAGGTTTCAAGAAGGGTGAAATCTGCTCAGTGAACGGAGTTGAATACGACGACAAGATTAAGGCTATCCAGGCAGTAGAGGAGATAGGTGCTGCTTATGGTATCGGTCGCGACTGTCACGTGGGCGACACTATCATCGGAATCAAGGGCCGTGTAGGTTTTGAGGCAGCAGCTCCGATGCTCATCATCGGCGCTCACCGTTTCCTTGAGAAGTACACGCTCTCTAAGTGGCAGCAGTACTGGAAAGACCAGGTGAGCAACTGGTACGGAATGTTCCTCCACGAGAGCCAGTATCTCGAACCTGTCATGCCAGACATCGAGGCTATGCTCACAAGCAGCCAGCGCAACGTGAACGGTGTGGTTACTCTCGAACTCCGTCCGCTCGGATTCCAGACAGTAGGTGTTGACTCTCCTGATGACCTCGTTAAGAACAAACTTGGCGAATACGGTGAGACTGCGAAAGCATGGTCTTCTGAGGACGCAAAGGGATTCATCAAGGTGACCTCTACTGCTCTCCGCGCTTACTACCTTGCTCATCCAGACGAGGAGAGATAACGCGTCATTATGTAATTAATACTATTAACAGTTAATAATTAACGAACTATGGAAAAGAAGTTTTATTTGTCTTCAACAGACAAGAAGATTGCCGGTGTATGTGGCGGTATTGCAGAGTATTTCAACATTGACCCGCTCATCGTGAGAGTGTTGTTCCTTGTGTTCGCAATCTGCGGTTCACTTGGTTTTTGGGCATATATCCTCCTTTGGCTTCTCGCCCCTAAAAAGGCTTGATGATTTATGGTGAAAGTAGGAATACTTGGTGCGGCAGGATATACAGGAGGTGAACTTATTCGCCTCCTGCTCAATCATCCTGAAGCGGAGATTGTCTTTGCAAACAGCGCTTCGAATGCAGGCAATAAGGTTGCCGACGTTCATGGTGGTCTGCTTGGCGAGACTGACATGGAGTTTACCGATGCGATGCCGTTCGACGAGGTAGACGTTGTGTTCTTCTGTTTCGGACATGGCAAGAGCGAGGAGTTCCTTAAGGAGAATGCTATCCCTGCTCACGTTAAGATCATTGACTTGGCACAGGACTTCCGTATCGCAGCCCCTACGCACGATTATGTGTACGGACTTCCGGAAATTCATAAGGCTGAAATTCAGAACTGCCAGCACTTGGCTAATCCTGGATGTTTTGCCACTTGTATCCAGCTTGGTCTGTTGCCGTTGGCAAAGGCGGGACTCTTGAAACACGATGTTTCGGTCAATGCTATCACGGGGTCAACTGGTGCAGGGCAGAAACCTACAGGTACGACACATTTCTCATGGCGCAACAACAATATGAGCGTCTATAAGGTGTTCACTCATCAGCATCTGCACGAGATTCGTCAGTCTCTCACTGAGTTGCAGGGCGCACTCGATGCTTCGATTGATTTCATCCCTTACCGCGGCGACTTCCCTCGCGGAATTTTCTGCACTGAGGTGGTTAAGTTTGACGGCGAGGAGGGTACGCCATCCAATCCTACAGGCGAGCAACTTGCCCAGATGTATAAGGACTTCTATGCCGATGCTGCCTTCACCCACTATGTGGACAAGGCTATTGACATGAAGCAGGTGGTCAACACCAACAAGTGCCTGGTGCATGTAGACAAATTCGGCAACAAGGCTGTGATTACTTCAACAATTGACAACCTCCTTAAGGGTGCGGTAGGACAGGCTGTACAGAACATGAATCTCATGTTTGGCATAGACGAGAAGGCAGGACTTAATCTTAAACCGTCAGCATTTTAACTTATGAATTTATACGACGTATATCCCTTGATGGACGTTACCATCGACAAGGGACAAGGATGTAAGGTGTGGGACGACAAGGGGCAGGAGTACCTCGACCTTTACGGCGGTCATGCTGTGATAAGCATCGGCCACTGCCATCCGCACTATGTGGAGATGATGACTCGCCAGTTGGGTAAGCTCGGATTCTACAGCAATTCGGTTATCAACCCCCTGCAACAGCAGTTGGCAGAACGACTTGGCAAGGCGTGCGGATATGAGGATTATCAGTTGTTTCTTGTGAACTCCGGTGCAGAGGCAAATGAGAATGCACTCAAGCTTGCTTCGTTTCATAACGGACGTACTCGTGTGCTTTCTGCTGAGAAGGCATTTCACGGGCGTACTTCGCTGGCAGTTGAGGCTACGGCCAATCCGAAGATTATAGCTCCGATAAATGCTAACGGTCACGTTACTTATCTGCCTCTCAATGACATTGAACCGTGGCGTGCTGAGATTGAGAAGGGCGACGTCTGCGCCGTCATCATCGAGTGCATTCAGGGAGTGGGCGGTATTCGCATGGTTGAAGAGGCATTCTTGAAGGAGCTTCGCGAACTTTGCGACAAGTACGGCACTGTGCTTGTGTGTGATGAGATCCAGTGCGGTTACGGACGTTCGGGCAAGTTCTTTGCTCATCAGTATCTTGGTGTCAAGCCAGACATGATAACCGTGGCAAAAGGTATTGCTAACGGATACCCAATGAGCGGACTTCTCATCTCTCCTAAGTTTACTCCTGTGTATGGACAGCTCGGCACAACTTTCGGCGGGAACCATCTTGGATGCGCTGCGGCACTTGCTGTGCTTGATGTTATCGAAGAAGAGGGACTGGTGCAGAATGCCGCTGAAGTGGGAGAATATCTTATCGGCAAACTTAGAAGCGAGAATCTTCCGCACGTTGTTGATGTGCGCGGTCGCGGACTCATGATAGGTATTGAACTTGATCAGCCATACAAGGAAATCCGTACGCGTCTCGTTAAGGAACAGCATTGCTTCACAGGATGCAGCGGTACGAACGTTATTCGTTTGCTTCCGCCTCTCTGCATGACAAAGGCTGATGCTGACGACTTTATATCACGTTTCAAAGAGGCGCTGAAATAACTTGGCTACGTTAGTGAACTAATGAGGGCTCGTCTGATATCAGGCGAGCCCTCATTGTTTTTTGTTGATGTATGTTATAGTTTTCGTTTGACAGTAGCTGGGTTGCCTGCCGCCAAACAATTGTCGGGGATATCGTGGATGACTACGCTGCCTGCTGCGATGATGCAGCGGTTCCCGATGGTTACTCCCGGACGGATAATGACTCCGCCGCCTATCCAGCAATCTTCTCCAATGCGGATGGGAAAGGCCGTCTCCTTCGGTTCGCGTCTCTCTATGTAGTCTGTCGGATGGCTCGGTGTGTAGAACTGGCAATTTGGGCCGATTTTTGTGTGCGCACCGATATGGACGCCTCCGCTGTCGAGCATTGTGCAGTTGTAGTTGATGAACACGTGTTCGCCAAGATGAATTTCTGTGCCGTGGTCGCAGTGGAACGGAGGGCAGATGAGTGCCGATTCGGGTATCTCGGGTATGAGTTCTTCGATTGTACTGCGGTAGTCGGGGTCGGCAATCGTCATTGTCTGCAAACGTGCGCAGAGCCGCTGGCTACGGGTGATGTTGGCAGTAATCTCTGGGTCTGAGAAGTAGTATGCCTCTTGGTTGCGCATCTTGTCAATTTCCTTCATGCGATTGGCTATAAATGTTCTACAAGACTGATAAGTCGTGTGCTATTGGAGCCCTTGATGAGTATCGTGCGTCCTGCTATTTCGCTTTCTTTGAGTTGTGCAATGACTTCGTTTGCGTCGCTGAATGTAGTGATTCCGATTGTCTCGGTATCTAATGCGCTAAGTGCTTTCTTAAACTCTTCGCCTACGAGCCACACTTGCTCAAATTCTCCTTCTATGATTTTGCGCAGCGCCTTGATGTGCTCGCTTTTGCTTGCCTCGCCCAGTTCCTTCATGTCGCCAAGAATGCACATCTTGTGAGGGGCGTCCATGAGGGCGAAGTTGTCGAGCGCCGCCGCCATGCTTGTGGGATTGGCGTTGTAGGCGTCGATGACAAGCGTGTTCTTTTCGGTCTTTTTGAGCTGGGAGCGGTTGTTTGATGGTACGTACTCTTCAAGGGCGGAGCATATGTCGTCGGCGCAGACTCCGAAGTGTGTGCCGATTGTTATTGCGGCAAGAGCGTTGTCAATGTTGTATGCTCCTATGAGTTGAGTCTGCACGGTGCGGAACGAACTGCTGTCGGTGCTCTTCCATTCGAACTTGAGGAATGGTGCGCAGGAAAGCAAGCGCCCTTCAATCGAGTTTGCTTCGGCGTGGTTCTGTCCGTAGCGAACGAGTTGTAAGTTTTGTGCTATGCCGTTGAGGTACGGATTGTCGTTGTTGATGAACACTGTGCCTGACTTGCAGCGCATAAAGTCGTAGAGTTCGCCTTTGGTGCGGATGACTCCTTCAAAAGAACCGAATCCGAGCAGATGAGCCTTGCCTACGTTGGTGATTATGCCGTAGTCGGGTTCTGCAATGTTGACGAGGTCGCGAATCTCGCCTGGATGGTTTGCTCCCATCTCAATTACAGCCAGTTCGTGGTCGGAGTTGAGTTGCAAAAGCGTCTTTGGCACTCCGATGTGGTTGTTGAAGTTGCCCTGAGTGTAAAGAATGTTATACTTCTTCTTCAGCACGGCTGCAATCAGTTCTTTTGTCGTAGTCTTGCCGTTTGTTCCGGTTATGCCAATGATTGGTGTGCCGAGCTGACGGCGATGATGACGTGCAAGTTGTTGAAGGCTTGTGAGTACGTCATTTACCAATATCATTCGGCTGTCAGCAGGGTCGTAGTACTGCTTGTCGTCAATAACGGCAAATGCGCTCCCTTGCTGGAGCGCATTTGAAGCGTATGCGTTGCCGTTGAAGTTTTCGCCCTTAAGGGCAAAGAAAATCGAGCCTTCAGGACAGTTGCGACTGTCGGTTGTGATTGTCGGGTGGCAACGGAATATTGAATAGATTTCTTCGATAGACATAATGCTGTCATTAAGCGCAGCGTCCTTTCCCGTATTAGAACGGAAGGTCGTCGGCAGAGTTCTCTGATGTGAAGTCTACGGGCTGAGTAGGCGTTGCCTGCTGCATAGGCGCTGCAGCCTGTGGTGGGAATGGCGCAGTGTCGCCTGCAGGTGCTGCTCCTGGCACTCCGCGCTCTACTTTCCAAGCTCGGATGTCATTGAACCAGCGTCCCTGGTACTCGCGAGCGTTGATGTCGAAGTAGACAGTCAGTTCGTCGCCTACCTGAATGTTCATTTGTGCGATTTTGTCCTCTCCGAAAACGTTAAAGCACATGCGGTGGGGGAATTGCTCGTGTGTCTCTATTACGTAGTCTTGTGTTTTCCAAGTGTTGCCTGTAGTCTTTGATACTCCGCCTCTTGCCTCGAGCACGGCGATTATTTTTCCTGTTATTTCCATGTTTTGAGTTGTTATTTTGTTGCGAAATTACAACTTTATGGGTTATGAAACTAATTTTACCGTGTTTTTTTGTCAAGATTACAAAACAATTCCTAACTTTGTGCTGATTAATGAAATTGAATTTTAACAACTCAGAATACGACAATGAAATTTAATGTATCAAGTACGGCGCTTTGTAGTCGTCTGCAAATGATTAGCAAGGTGATAGCTTCAAAAAGCACGCTTCAGATACTTGAATGTGTGCTTTTCAGTGTGGAGGACGGCAAACTCAAGATGACGGCTTCGGACAGCGAAACTACAATTGTTACAACAATGGAAGTGAACGAGGCTGACACAAATGGCAGATTTGCGATTAATGCAAAAACTATCATCGATGCGATGCGCGAGATCGCAGAGCAGCCTGTTGTCTTCAACGTCAATATGGACACATTTGAAATTGTTGTAGATTACCAGAACGGACATTACAATTTTGTGGGAATGAGCGGTAACGAATATCCGGAACCGACTGAGATCGGCGACGGTGCGCATTCGCTCACTATGCCGGCAGATGTCCTGCTTGGAGGTATTTCGCGTTCAATCTTCGCTACAGCCGACGATGAGTTGCGTCCGGTGATGAATGGCGTTTACTTTGATATTTGTACGGAGTACGTTACATTCGTGGCAAGCGACGGCCATAAACTTGTGCGCTATCGCAATTATCAGACTCGTGGCGATGAGAGCTCATCTTTCATCCTTCCAAAGAAACCTGCGCTTTTGCTCAAGAATATCCTTCCGAAGGCTGACGGCGAAGCTTTCGTGCGTTTCGACGACCGCAATGCCGTTGTTGAGGCAGGCGACTTCAAGGTGAGCTGCCGTCTTATCGAAGGACGTTATCCTAACTATAATTCGGTTATTCCGGCAGGCAATCCGTACCGCGTGACTGTAGACCGCCAGGCTCTCATCAGCGCTTTGCGCCGTGTGTCAGTGTTTGCAAGCGTAAGCAGCGCACTTATCAAGTTGCACATTGACGGCAGCACCCTCACCGTGTCTGCTCAGGACATCGACTTCTCTACTTCGGCAGAAGAACGCTTGATGTGCGACTACACAGGTGTGCCTATGAGCATAGGTTTCAAGGGTACTTACTTGCTCGATATCCTCAACGGACTTGGCGGGCAGGACACTATCATCGAACTTGCCGACATGGGACGTGCCGGAGTGCTTGTGCCTGCTGAACAGGAGGAGGGCGAAGACTTGCTCATGCTGCTAATGCCGATGATGCTCAACGACTAATTTGTAAAGTGACCCAATTTAACTAACTAAATGATAAAGCACGGGGTGGTATGTACGCCCGTGCTTCTCTTTTTCAATGAAACTAAACTTAAAAAGACCGATAATATTCTTTGACCTCGAAACTACTGGTGTCAATGTGACATCCGACCGAATCGTCGAGCTGTGCTACATCAAGGTGATGCCCAACGGTAACGAGGAGTCGAAGACAATGCGTATCAATCCCGAAATCCCCATACCGGCACATGCTACGGCAGTGCATGGCATAACGAATGAGGATGTGAAGGACTGCCCTACGTTCAAGGAGGTTTCTAAGGAGTTGGAACAGACGTTCAAAGATTCAGACTTGGCTGGGTTCAATTCTAACAAGTTCGATGTCCCGTTGCTCGTAGAGGAGTTCTTGCGCAGCGGCGTTAACATAGACTTGCGCAAAACAAAACTGGTCGATGTGCAGAACATCTTTCACAAGATGGAACGCCGCACCCTCGTTGCTGCCTATAAGTTTTACTGCGACAAGGACCTGGAAAATGCCCATTCGGCAATGGCTGACACTCGCGCCACTCTTGAGGTGCTCGAGGCTCAGCTCGACCGCTATCCTGACGACTTGAGTAATGATGTCGGTTTCCTTTCGGAGTTCTCTACAGTCACTCGCAATGTGGATTTTGCCGGACGCATAGTTCTGAACGAGAAAGATGAGGAAGTGTTCAACTTTGGCAAGCACAAGGGACGCAAGGTAGCAGATGTGTTGCGCATCGAACCGAGCTATTACGCCTGGATGATGCAGGGCGATTTTGCCCTTAACACAAAGCAGGTGCTGACTCAGATTCGTTTGAGGGAGTTCGGCGCTAAATGATTTAAACATGCAAAACCATAAAAAACTAAAGATATGAAAGAATTAGATTGGTCAAATCTCGGATTTGGTTATCATAAGACAGACTATAACGTGCGTTGCTACTATCGCGACGGAAAGTGGGGTGAGATAGAAACTTGTTCGGAGGAAACTATACCTCTTCATATGGCGGCAACTTGTCTGCACTACGGACAGGAAGCATTCGAAGGGCTTAAGGCCTATCGTTGTCCCGACGGAAAAGTGAGGACATTCCGCATGGATGAGAATGCTGCGCGCCTTCAGTCTACTTGCCGCGGAATACTCATGCCCGAAGTCCCTACTGAAATGTTTGAGGAGATGGTGAAGAAGGTAGTCCGCCTTAACGAACGATTCATTCCGCCTTACGAGAGTGGCGCTTCGCTCTATATCCGTCCGCTTCTCATCGGAACAAGCGCACAAGTAGGAGTTCACCCTGCTGATGAATATCTGTTCCTCATGTTTGTCACTCCTGTAGGACCTTACTTCAAGGGAGGATTCGCAGCAAACCCTTACGTCATCATTCGCGAGTTTGACCGTTCAGCTCCGCTCGGAACAGGTACTTACAAGGTTGGCGGCAACTATGCGGCAAGTCTTCGTGCCAACAAGATGGCCCACGATCTCGGCTATTCATGCGAGTTCTATCTTGACGCAAAGGAAAAGAAATATATGGACGAGTGCGGAGCCGCAAACTTCTTCGGCATCAAGGACAACACGTACGTCACTCCGAAGTCAACATCTATCCTGCCGTCTATCACCAACAAGAGCCTTATGCAGCTCGCCGAGGATTTAGGTCTCAAGGTTGAACGCCGCCCAATTCCGGAGGACGAACTTGCTACGTTTGAAGAAGCAGGAGCGTGCGGAACTGCAGCGGTCATCAGCCCTATTGCCAGGATTGACGATTTGGAGGAGAAGAAATCGTTTGTCTTCTCAAAGGATGGCAAGCCTGGTCCTGTCAGCACACAGCTGTACAACAAGTTGCGTGGCATACAGTACGGCACGGAGCCAGACACTCACGGATGGACAAAGGTGGTTATCGACTAATACATACTTTTTTTACAATACAGCAAAGCGGGCATGGCGGTCATGAGACAGCCGTGCCCGTTTTGCGTTCTTCTTTCCAGCCCCAATAAGGTTTATCGTTAAGGGATTAGAGTTTAGGAGGGATTTTGCCAATAAATCGCCAACCGCTAACTGGGCGACATGTATGTCAAAAAATATCGACACTTCGGTACAAAATGTCCAATCCTTCGCTCTGTCTTTTTGTAAAATAGGTTGACTCATTAAAATTTTAATTTTATGAGTATACTTCGCAATGGTCTTCTTCCTTCGATATCAGGTAAGACCGAGAAATTCAGGGAACTTTTGGAACTTC
>Ga0233374_1000057_pt1 | contig 31119 bp, 21 predicted proteins | sample ElkDunMinimDraft_FD_180688 | JGI IMG/M metagenome (GOLD analysis project Ga0233374, IMG submission 180688) | Fecal eukaryotic communites from dung pellets of Tule Elk in California, USA - Elk Dung E1 | ecosystem: Host-associated > Mammals > Digestive system > Large intestine > Fecal | place...
TTCGAAATCTCAACAAATGGAAGACAATCGATGTAATGAAGTTCCAAAAGTTCCCTGAATTTCTCGGTCTTACCTGATATCGAAGGAAGAAGACCATTGCGAAGTATACTCATAAAATTAAATTTTAATGAGTCAACCTATTTTACAAAAAGACACAGCGAAGGGTCGGGAAATAAGGAGTGGGGAGGATAACAATAACGGGAACGATGACGGGAACAGCTATTGCTCCCGGACGGCACACTGGTCCGCGCCCTCCGACCAATGACAGCTGCAGCAACGGGAACCACATCTATAAGCAAAAAAGGGACGCCACGATGTGACGCCCCTACAAGATTGTTCCTTATTATATATATGTGTTATGCTTCCGTGCGGTTACTGCGCTTGCGCTCGAGGTGGTCGAGGATGACTTTGCGGATACGCATGCTCTTCGGCGTTACCTCTACGTATTCGTCGGCCTTGATGTATTCGAGGGCTTCTTCGAGCGAGAGCTCTATCGGAGGAATGATGCGTGCCTTGTCGTCGGTGCCGGACGCACGGGTGTTGGTGAGCTGCTTTGCCTTGGTCACGTTGATGACGAGGTCTATTTCATGTACGTGCTCGCCTACGACCTGTCCGGCATACACCTTGTCCTGCGGGAAGATGAAGAACTTGCCTCGGTCCTGAAGATGGTCCATAGCGTAGGCTACGGCTGTGCCCGACTCCAGACAGATGAGGGAGCCGTTGGTGCGGCGTGTCATGTCGCCTTTGTATGGCTGGTAGTTCTTGAAGCGGTGGGCCATGATGGCTTCGCCCTGGCTGGCTGTGAGGACGTTGGTGCGGAGTCCGATGATGCCTCGTGAAGGGATTTCGAACTCAATGTTGACGCGGTCGTCGCTCTGGGCTTCCATTGAGAGCATCTCGCCCTTGCGGCGTGTGACCATGTCGATCATCTTGCTTGAGAACTCCTGTGGCACGTTGATGGTCAATTCTTCGATTGGTTCGCACTTCTGCCCGTCTATCTCCTTGAAGATTACTTGCGGCTGGCCTACCTGAAGTTCGTAGCCTTCGCGGCGCATTGTCTCTACAAGCACGGAGAGGTGGAGCACTCCGCGTCCGCTCACAATCCATGCATCTGTGGAATCTTCCTTCTGCTCGACGCGAAGGGCGAGGTTCTTTTCGAGTTCCTTTGAGAGTCGGTCGCCGATGTGGCGGCTTGTGCAGAACTTGCCTTCCTTGCCAAAGAATGGCGAGTTGTTGATGGTGAAAAGCATTGACATTGTAGGTTCGTCGATGCTTATGGTTGGGAGTTGCTCCGGTGTTTCGTAGTCGCAGATGGTGTCGCCGATTTCGAAGTTGCTGAGTCCGATGACGGCACAGATGTCGCCGCTGCCGACTTCTTCTGTGGCGCGATGGCCCATGCCCTCGAATGTGTGGAGTTCCTTGATTTTGGTTTTCTCCTTAGACCCGTCGCGATGGCAGATTGTGATGTTCATGCCCGAACGGAGTGTTCCGCGATGTACGCGTCCCACAGCGATACGTCCTGTGTAAGTAGAGTAGTCGAGCGATGTGATAAGCATCTGCGGTGTTCCGTCGAGTCGCTCTGGTGCTGGAATCTTCTCAAGTATGGTGTCGAGCAGGTATGTGATGTCGCTTGTAGGGGTGTTCCAGTCGGCGCTCATCCATCCGTTCTTTGCCGAACCGTATACTACAGGGAAGTCGAGTTGCTCCTCTGTGGCATTGAGTGAGAACATGAGGTCGAAGACCATTTCGTAGACTTCCTCAGGTCGGCAGTTGGGCTTGTCCACTTTGTTGACAACGACAACAGGCTTGAGGCCTATCTCAAGTGCTTTTTGGAGCACGAAACGGGTTTGCGGCATCGGTCCTTCGAAAGCGTCAACGAGGAGGATGCATCCGTCGGCCATGTTGAGCACTCGCTCCACCTCGCCACCGAAGTCACTGTGTCCTGGAGTGTCAATGACGTTAATCTTCGTTCCTTTATAATTGATTGAGACATTCTTTGAGAGAATTGTTATGCCTCGTTCTCTCTCAAGCTCGTTGTTGTCGAGAATCAAATCACCTGTCTGCTGGTTCTCTCTGAAGAGGTTGCCAGCCAAAAGCATCTTGTCGACGAGGGTAGTCTTTCCGTGGTCGACGTGCGCAATAATCGCTATGTTCCTAATATCTTGCATATTCCGTTCGGGAGTTAAGGAGATAAGGAGTTAAGAAGTTAGATGCATTTTCAACTCTCAACTATCCTTATTCTATATTCTACTTTCTACCTTTTTCGACTGCAAAGTTACTGATTTTTTCTCACATACGTTTGTCAGTCCGAAAAATATGCGTACCTTTGCACCCGCTTTGCGGAATAATCTTCGGATTGACATGCCGTGACGACGGTCGCAAAGTGGAGAGATTAACATTATTTATATTAAAAACAAAATCTGTTATGTACTTAGATTCAGCTAAGAAACAAGAAATCTTTAGCCAGTACGGAAAGTCTAACACTGACACTGGTTCATGCGAGAGCCAGATTGCATTGTTCTCATACCGTATTAGCCGTTTGACCGAGCACATGAAGGCCAATCACAAAGATTATAGCACAAACAGAGCTCTTGTAAAGCTTGTAGGCCAGCGTCGCAGCTTGTTGGCTTATCTCAAGCGCAAGGACATTGAGCGCTACCGCGCCATTGTTAAGGCTCTCGGTTTGCGTAAGTAATCATCCTCTTTCGCAAACACGAAAAGATTTCGCCGCGGTTTCTTACATGGGAAATCGCGGTTTTTTATTGTAAACAGGCGGCAAATCACTTGAAAATCACTAACTTTGCAACCGTTTTGCGGACGGCGCGTCCGTTAAGCCATATTTAGAAACGTCTAAAAACATTATCATCTTGAAGACATTTGAAGAATTGGGAGTCTGCGAAGAGATTCTCAGAGCGATTACAGAGATGGGATACGAGAGTCCGATGCCGGTACAGGAAGAGGTTATCCCTTATCTCTTGGGAAACAACAACGACGTAGTGGCACTCGCACAGACGGGTACAGGAAAAACGGCAGCCTACGGACTGCCCGTGTTGCAAAAGGTCAACACCCAGAGCACTGACACCCAGGCTATCATCATCTCTCCTACACGAGAGCTCTGCTTGCAGATTGCCGATGATTTGAAGGAGTACTCCAAGTATATCGACGGGCTGCACGTGCTTGCCGTTTATGGCGGAGCAAGCATTGAGACCCAGATACGCCAACTCAAAAAAGGCGTGCAGGTCATCGTTGCCACCCCTGGCCGACTCGTCGACCTGATGGAGCGCGGAGTGGCACAGCTGGGCAAGGTGGAGAACGTGGTGCTCGACGAGGCCGACGAGATGCTCAACATGGGTTTCTCGGAAAGTATCGACGCCATCCTTGCAGGCGTTCCCGACAACCGCAACACCCTGCTCTTCTCCGCCACTATGAGCAAGGAGATTGAGCGCATAAGCAAGAACTACCTTCGCAACGCAAAGGAAATTGTTGTGGGCTCAAGAAACGAGGGTGCGGAGAAAGTGAACCACATCTACTACCTTGTATCTGCCAAGGACAAGTACAAGGCGCTCAAGCGAGTGGCCGACTATTACCCTGAAATCTACGCCATCATCTTCTGCCGCACCCGTATGGAGACACAGGAGATTGCCGACAAGCTCATACAGGACGGATACAACGCTGAGTCGCTCCACGGCGAGCTCTCACAGGCGCAGCGCGACCTGACAATGCAGAAGTTCCGCCAGCACAGAGTGCAGTTGCTCGTCGCTACCGACGTGGCAGCCCGCGGACTCGATGTCGACAGCCTCACCCACGTCATCAACTACGGATTGCCTGATGACATAGAAAGTTACACTCACCGAAGCGGACGAACAGGACGTGCAGGAAAGGCAGGTACCAGTATCTGTATCATTCACGTCAAGGAGAAACCGAAGGTGCGTGCCATCGAGAACCAGATCGGCAAGAAATTTGTGGCTGGCACACTCCCTACAGGCGAGCAAATCTGCGAGAAGCAACTCTACAAGGTCATTGATGATATAGAGAAGGTTGAGGTCGACGAGGACATGATTGCGCCTTACCTTCCGTCCATCTTCCGCAAGTTTGAACTCATGGAGAAGGAGGACATCATCAAGCGAGTGGTGTCGATGGAGTTCAACACCTTCCTCAACTATTACAAGAATGCGCCAGAGATCGAGGTGCCAACTGAAGGAGGCAAGAAGCGCGAGCGCGATGGCAAGAAGAGCAAGGGCGAACGCCACGTTGCCGAAATCGGCTATGTGCGCCTGTTCATCAACCTCGGCAAGAAGGACGGTCTGCGCCCTCGCGAGTTCATGGGATTCATCAACCGTTGTGCACGTGGCAAGCGTATCGACCTCGGACGCATCGACCTGATGAACAATTTCTCGTTCTTCGAAGTGCCTGAAGGACAGGAACACACCGCCATTGAAGTCCTTGCTGGAGTAGACTATGATGGCCGCAAGGTTAACGTAGAAATCAGCGACCCCTCAACTTCGGGCAAGAACTCGGCAGCATCTCAAAACGATGACTTCGGAGGCGGACGCAACTCATCACGACGTGGAGAACGCAACGACCGAAAGGCACGCTTCGAGCGTGAGGAACGCCGTGAGCGCCCTGACCGCCGTGGCACTCGTGGAAAGAGCCGCAACGAAGATCCATTCGCCAAGGTGCGCAAGAAAGGGCGTGGCGCTGCAGAGGAACGCAACCGCCGCAATGACCGAGAAAACGAGGGACGCGCCCCTAAGGGACTGCCTGAGTGGGCAAAGTTTTTCGAAGGACAGGTGGCCGACCAACCTTTCTACAGTGAGTTTACAAAAAAGAAGAAAAAGAGGTAATAAATTAAGGAGTTAAGGAGTAAGGAGTTAAGGAGGTAGGGGCGAGGTCTGCTCGCCCATTTTAAAGAGCTAAGCGCTCTTCCGAATCCCTCTGATTATTCCGAATCCTCCGATTATTCCGATTATTCCGAAAAACATCAACAACAATGAAAGTATTCCAGCATGTAACCGACTTGGGCGATCTCAAAACAGCCCTTGACGAAGCATTCGAGATAAAGAAAGACCGCTACAAATACAGCGAACTGGGCAAGAACAAGACTGCCCTGCTCATATTCTTCAACAACAGTCTGCGCACACGCCTCAGCACTCAGAAGGCAGCAATGAACCTCGGCATGAACGTCATAGTACTTGACGTGAACCAGGGAGCATGGAAGCTGGAGACTGAACGCGGTGTCATAATGGACAGCGACAAGAGCGAGCACCTCCTCGAAGCAATCCCTGTCATGGGCAGCTACTGCGACATCATCGGAGTGCGCTCTTTCGCCACCTTCGAAAGTCGCAAGGACGACTACGAAGAGAAAATCCTGAACCAGTTCATCAAGTATTCAGGCCGTCCGGTATTCTTCATGGAGAGCGCCACAGTGCACCCTCTCCAGAGTTTTGCCGACCTTATAACCATTGAGGAGTACAAACGTACGGATCGTCCGAAGGTCGTGCTCACATGGGCACCGCATCCTAAAGCCCTGCCGCAAGCTGTGCCTAACTCTTTCGCCGAGTGGATGAACGCTGCCGATGTCGACTTCGTTGTCACTCACCCCGCAGGCTACGAGCTCGACCCTAAGTTTGTTGGCAATGCCCGAGTGGAGTATGACCAGATGAAGGCCTTCGAAGGCGCCGACTTCATTTATGCCAAGAACTGGAGCTGCCCAGGAGTGACACGCCCAGAGGACTATGGCAAGATACTCTGCAAGGATATGGACTGGACTGTCAGCGCACGCCAGATGGCGGTGACAAACAACGCCTTCTTCATGCACTGCCTGCCTGTACGCCGTAACATGATCGTCACCGACGATGTGATAGAGGCCCCTACAAGCCTCGTCATACCAGAGGCGGCTAACCGCGAGATTTCCGCTACCGTGGTACTTAAGAGGATGCTCGAAGCGCTCGACAAATAACATACCTTAATATTTCATTCTTTGCCAATAAGCAAAAAAAGCGTATATTTGCCGGCGCTAAAATCGGAACATCACGATAATCAGCGTTTTAAAACAAACAAAAAACACAGAACTATATATGGACAAACTTAGTTATGCATTAGGATTGGGCATCGGTCAGCAACTCAAGCAGATGGGTCTGAAGGACTCGCTCAAAATCGAGGACTTCGCACAGTCAATCACTGACGTGCTCAACGACAACGAGCTCAAAATATCAAACTCTGAGGCGCAGACTCTCGTAAACTCTTACTTCCAGGAAATGGAGGAAAAGATGCAGAAGGAAGCAGCAGAGAAAGGCAAGCAGGCACTTGAGGAAGGCCGCGTGTTCCTTGAGAACAACGGCAAGCGCGCAGAGGTAACTACAACAAAGAGCGGTCTGCAGTACGAAGTACTTAAGGAGGGCAACGGAAAGCATCCAAAGGCTACCGACAAGGTGCGCTGCCACTACGAAGGCACACTGCTCGACGGCACAGTGTTCGACAGTTCGTACAAGCGCAACGAACCAGCCGTGTTCGGACTCAACCAGGTCATCGCAGGATGGACTGAGGGCGTACAGCTCATGGGCGAAGGTGCAAAGTACCGCTTCTACATCCCTTACCTCCTCGCTTACGGCGAAGCAGGTGCAGGCGCTTCAATACCTCCTTACAGCACACTCATCTTCGACGTAGAGCTTCTCGAAGTGCTTTAAGAATAGACAACATTAACAATCAATAAACAAACAAGAAAAATGAAAAAGATCAGTTTCTTTGCAGTGGTTGCAGCCGCTGCAGCATTTACTTCATGCAACAACGTAGATGCAACTTTTAACAACGAAAACATCGTTGTGGCAGAAGACGACACAATCATGGTTGACTCTCTCGCATACGAGTTCGGTGCAGCAAACTCAGACCTTAAGTACATCGCACAGGCTCAGTTTGGCGTTGACTCTGCTTATCTCGCAGACTTCGTGGCAGGTATGAAGAAGAGCGCACTCGAAAGCGAAGTAGACAGCGCAGAGCTCGCTTACAACAAGGGTGCAGAGTTCGGACGCATGGTTAAGGCTACAGCCGAAAGACTCAGCGGATTCGTTTACGAAGACGACTCAACAAAGACACTCAGCACAGCAGTTATGCTCAAGGGTATCATCGACGGATTCGAAGGAAATGTTGACGTAGCTACAGCGCAGACTGGTTTCCAGAACAAGATGGCTGCTATCGAGCACGCAAAACTTATTGAAGAGTTCGGTCCAAACAAGGAAGCAGGCGAGCAGTTCCTCGCTGAGAACGCAAAGAAGGACAGCGTCGTAACAACAGAAAGCGGACTCCAATACAAGGTTCTTGTTGAAGGCAAGGGAGCTCTCCCAACAGATTCAACAATCGTAAAGGTTAACTACGAAGGCCGCCTCATCGACGGAACTGTATTCGACTCAAACGCAAAGAAGGACAAGCCATTCGAAGTAAACATGAAGTACCCTTCTGTTATCCCAGGATGGGTTGAAGCGCTCAAGCTCATGCCTGCTGGTTCAAAGTGGGAAGTTTACATTCCACAGGAACTCGCTTACGGCGAACGCAACACAGGCACAATCAAGCCATTCTCTACACTCATCTTCACTATCGAAGTGTTGAACTAATTTTTTAGCCACAGACAATAAGAGAGGAGTAAGTAGATGGAGATTTCCTCCGCTACTTGCTCCTTTTTCGTAACAGATTTCCCTACACGTGAATGGGAGAAAGCAAGAGAGTGTATAGTTATTGCAACGTAGGGGAACACAAGCACAAACTTTGGTGTCGTCCCCAATTTAACTTCTGCGATTTAACTCCCGATTATAACTTCTTGAATTTACTCCATTAACCCCTTGTGCACCCGCAAGGAATGCACATAACTCCTTAACTACTAAATTAAAATTCCTAATGAAAAAGACAATCCTCTTTGCGGCACTCGCATTCGTCCTCGCATCAGCCGCAACCACATCCTACGCCTTCGCCGACAAGAAACCGAAAAAGGCCAAGAAAGTAAAACCCATGAAAGTTGAAGTGCCTGAACTGAAAGACGGAGGCGACTCGCTTGCCTACGTATTCGGCACATGGCAGTCAACCGGACTCAAGGAATATATGCAGCAGCTCAAGGTCGACACACTCTGCATCAACGACTTCGGTCGCGGTATCCTCGATCGCGTAAACACCGACCCAGCCGACAAGAAAATGTTTGCCTACATACAAGGACTGCAAATAGGCGAACAGATTGAGCAGATGGCCAAGTCTGTGTCAAGTGAATACTATGCGTCCGACTCAGGCAGAATCATCGACAAGCGTATCATCGCCGCAGCATTAGTCAAGAGCCTCTTAGGAACAAACGAACTCAATGCCGACAGCGCAAGCGTCACATTCCAAAAGACCATGACAGCCCGCCGCGAGTACAACCAAGAAGCCATGTACGGCGAAAACCGCATCTTAGGCGAACAGTGGCTTGAAGAGAACAAGAAAAAGGAAGGAGTCATCACCCTTCCGAGCGGACTCCAGTACAAAATCCTTGTCAAAGGCACAGGAGCAGTGCCTACAGCCTCACAGAAAGTGAAGGTGCATTACGAAGGCCATCTCATCGACGGAAAAGAATTTGACAGTTCATACAAACGCAAGCAACCTACCACATTCCGTTGCGACCAAGTAATCAAAGGATGGACCGAAGCACTCTGCAAGATGCCTGTAGGTTCGAAATGGGAACTCTACATCCCATACCAGTTAGCTTATGGCGATCGCAACACAGGTTCTATCAAGCCATATTCAACACTAATATTCACAGTCGAACTCCTCGACATCGTTGAGTAATACTACCGTTAACGTACCCGTTATCGTCATTCCCGTAGAGGCAGACCAATGCCGTTATTAGTGCTCAGCTCTTTGTCGGTTGCTGCTTTTCCTCTTACAGGCAATCTAAATCGTACTGAGATTTTGTGTTTTTTGCGGTAAAATTTTGCCATGTGGTAAATTTGCCGTAATTTTGCCGTCCGTTGGGAAAATCCCGACTTATACTATTATTAATCAAACATTAAATTTAAAAAGGAAACGAAATGATTATCGTACCTGTTAAGGAGAACGAGAACATTGAGAGAGCTCTCAAGAAGTTCAAGAGAAAGTCTGAAAAGACTGGCGTGATTAAGGAAGTTAGAACTCGCAAGCAGTTTGACAAGCCATCTGTTCTTAAGAGAATTAAGATGCAGCGCGCTATTTACGTGAACAAACTCAGAACTGCTGAAGATTAATCTTCCGGTTTGAGTAAGATTTTTTAAGAAATTTTTTACACAAAATTTGATTGCATTTCGAGGAAAATCGTTAATTTAGTCGCACAAAACAAGTGGAGACTGAAATGTTGATAGATTCTTTCTTGGAATACTTGAAATCGGAGCGTAACTACTCTGTTGCTACGGTGGAGAATTACGCTATAGATTTAGTCCAGTTTGAGACGTTCTTTGAAAGTTTGAATGAAGGCATTACGTGGGAAAAAGTAGACGCGTCGGTTGTCAGAGAATGGGAAGTACAACTTCTTGATGACAAAAAAATGTCTGCCGCCTCGGTAAACCGCAAGTTAAGCGCTTTGAGGTCCTTCTACCGGTACTTGCTTATGATGGGTAAGGTGAAGGCGAATCCGATGCTAAAGATATCGGGGCCTAAAAACAAAAGCAAATTGCCTGTGTTTGTAAGAGAAAAGGAGATGGATCTTCTTTTTGAAATTATGGACTCGGACAAGAGCTTTAAAGGGGTGCGCGACAGGTTGGTGATACTGATGTTCTACTTGACGGGTATGCGTCGCGCTGAATTGCTGTCGCTGAAGGATGCAGATGTGGATTTTTCGCTGAAGCAGATAAAGGTGACGGGTAAGCGCAGCAAACAACGCATTATCCCAGTGGGAACGGAATTGATGAATGCTGTAAAGGAATATGTAAACGAAAGGAACAATTCATTTGCAGTCTGTTCGGGATTTCTGTTTGTAAGTGATGACGGACTGCCACTGACAATTGGTGAGGTTACACGCATTGTTAAAGATAATTTAGCAAAGGTTACCACTAATAAGAAGAGGACCCCGCACGTGCTTCGGCATTCTTTTGCCACAGCGATGCTTAACGCTGATGCAGATTTGCCGTCAATCCAGAAGATTCTTGGGCATGAGAGCCTGAAGACTACGGAAGTGTACACCCACTTGTCATTTGAAGAACTGAAAGATGCTTATAAGAACGCACATCCGCGTTCCTAAAAAACTTAAGACTATGGATATAACGATCAAGGCAATCAAGTTCGACGCAACTGAAAAGTTGCAGGACTTCATCCAGAAGAAGGTTAGTAAACTGGATAAATTTTGTGACGACATAAAGAAAGTAGAGGTGTCATTAAAGGTCGTTAAACCTGAGACTGCTCTCAATAAGGAAGCGGGAATAAAAATCCTCTTACCTGGCGGAGAGTTGTTCGCTGAAAAAGTTTGCGACACATTCGAAGAAGCTGTAATGGAATGCCTGGCTGCGTTGGAAAGACCGCTGGGGAAATATAAGGAAAAACAGGCTAAGTAATAAAAAAGTCTGAAAAAGTTTTTGCATTTGAAAAATAATGCCTAATTTTGCACCCGCTTCGCATGGGGTAGACTCGTGCGAGCGGATTTTTAAGCCTCTTTAGCTCAGTTGGCCAGAGCACGTGATTTGTAATCTCGGGGTCGTTGGTTCGAATCCGACAAGAGGCTCTAAGAAGAGGCTCGGGCGGAAAGATGCGCAAAGCAAAATCAATCCGACAAGAGGCTCTAAGAAGAGGCTCAGGCGGAAAGATGCGCAAAGCAAAATCAATCCGGCAAGAGGCTCGGGATCGGAGAAAACAGGAAAGCGGGCATATTCCAGAGTGGCCAAATGGGGCAGACTGTAAATCTGCTGGCTTTCGCCTTCGGTGGTTCGAATCCATCTGTGCCCACCTTCTAATTATAAAGGAATGAGTGAAACACTGAAAGGCTGTTATAGCTCAGTGGCAGAGCACTTCCTTGGTAAGGAAGAGGTCACGAGTTCAAATCTCGTTAACAGCTCTAAGGTGTGTCGAGATAAAAAGAGTGAAACTATTAATTATTAACAAATACAAGAAATTTTTTAAGCTATGGCAAAAGAAAAATTCGAGCGTACCAAACCCCATGTAAACATTGGTACTATCGGTCACGTAGACCACGGTAAGACTACTCTTACAGCTGCTATCACTACAGTACTCGCAAAGAAGGGTCTTTCAGAGTTGAAGTCATTCGACCAGATTGACAACGCTCCAGAAGAAAAAGAGCGTGGTATCACAATCAATACTTCACACGTTGAGTACGAAACTACAAACCGTCACTATGCTCACGTAGACTGTCCAGGACACGCTGACTACGTTAAGAACATGGTTACTGGTGCTGCACAGATGGACGGTGCAATCATCGTAGTTGCTGCTACTGACGGTCCTATGCCTCAGACACGTGAGCACATCCTTCTCGCTCGTCAGGTAAACGTTCCACGTCTCGTTGTATTCATGAACAAGTGTGACATGGTTGACGACGCTGAAATGCTCGACCTCGTTGAGATGGAAATGCGTGACCTCCTTTCACAGTACGACTTCGAAGAGGATACTCCATTCGTTCGCGGTTCTGCTCTCGGTGGTCTCAATGGCGTTGCTGAGTGGGAAGACAAGATCATGGAACTCATGGATGCTTGTGACACTTGGATTGAAGAGCCAGTTCGTGACGTTGAGAAGCCATTCTTGATGCCAGTTGAGGACGTATTCTCAATCACAGGTCGTGGTACAGTTGCTACAGGTCGTATCGAAACAGGTATCGTTAAGGTAGGTGACGAAGTTCAGCTCCTCGGTCTTGGAGAAGATAAGAAGTCAGTTGTAACAGGTGTTGAGATGTTCCGCAAGTTGCTCGATCAGGGTGAAGCTGGTGACAACGTAGGTCTCCTCCTCCGTGGTATCGACAAGAAGGAAGTTAAGCGTGGTATGGTAATCACTCACCCAGGTGTGATCACTCCACATGAGAGCTTCAAGGCTTCAATCTACGTATTGAAGAAGGAAGAAGGTGGTCGTCACACTCCATTCAAGAACCACTATCGTCCACAGTTCTACCTCCGTACAATGGACTGTACAGGTGAAATCTCTCTTCCAGAGGGCGTAGAAATGGTAATGCCAGGTGACAACGTGGAAATCACAGTTAAGCTCATCTATCCAGTAGCTATCAACGTAGGTCTCCGTTTCGCTATCCGCGAAGGTGGTCGTACAGTAGGTTCTGGTCAGGTAACTGAGATCCTCGACTAATCACTTAGTTAAATAAATTAGTCAGTTCCCTTTGTGGAACTGGCTAACCTACGGGAATAGCTCAGTCGGTAGAGCACTGGTCTCCAAAACCAGGTGTCGGGAGTTCGAGCCTCTCTTCCCGTGCTAAAGATGTAAGAATTATGTTCAAAAATATTTCTACTTATTGTAAAGAATCCTACGACGAACTTGTTCACAAGACAACTTGGCCTACATACAAAGAGTTGGCTAATAGCGCAGTGATTGTTTTAGTTGCTTCCGTAATTATTGCGCTTGCAGTATTTGCCGTAGATTCACTTTTCGAGCACTTGTTGAAATTTGTTTACTCACTCTTTAATTAATAAGGGGCAGTATGGCTAATGTAGAGAAGAAGTGGTACGTATTGCGTGCTATCAGTGGTAAGGAGTCAAAGGTCAAAGAGTATATTGAACTTGACATGAAAAATCACGGTTACGCAGAATACGTTACTCAAGTTCTTATACCAACTGAGAAACGTGTTTCAATGCAGAACAATAAACGCAGGGAAAAGGAGACAAATCTTTTGCCTGGTTATGTTTTGGTAGAGGCTGCTTTGATTGGTGAGATTCCTCACATGTTGAGAAATACCCCAGGAGTTCTCGGATTTTTGGGAGGAATGGACAAGCCTTCTCCTATTCGCCAGGCTGAAGTCAATAGACTTTTAGGTATTGGCGTAGAAGAAGAGACTGTAGCAGATGAGGTTTGCGTCGATTATATCGTGGGCGAACCAGTTAAGGTTACAGACGGTCCTTTCAACGGTTTCAACGGTATAGTTGAGGAAGTGAACGGCGAAAAGAAGAAACTCAAGGTGTCGGTTAAGATTTTCGGAAGGGTAACTCCTCTCGAATTGAGTTTCGGACAGGTTGTGAAAGAATAATGATTTTGTTACGCTCGTTATTCTGTCGTATTAATAATTAATAATAGAAAACAATGGCTAAAGAAGTTGCTGGATTAATCAAATTACAGATTAAGGGTGGCGCTGCGAATCCATCTCCTCCAGTAGGACCGGCTCTCGGTTCTAAGGGAATCAACATTATGGATTTCTGCAAGCAATTCAATGCCAGAACTCAGGATAAGGCTGGAAAAGTTCTTCCAGTTGTTATCACTTATTATTCTGACAAGTCTTATGATTTCGTGATCAAGACTCCTCCTGCAGCAGTGCAGCTCATGGAGATCGCAAAGGTTAAGAAAGGATCTGCTGAACCTAACCGTAAGAAGGTTGCTGAGGTTACATGGGATCAGATTAAGACAATTGCTGAAGATAAGATGCCTGATTTGAATTGCTTCACAATCGAGTCAGCTATGACTATGATTGCTGGAACTGCGAGAAGTATGGGTATCACTGTTAAAGGAGAATTCCCTGGTAAATAATTAAAAAACTTCAATTAAGATGAGTAAACTGACAAAAAATCAAAAATTGGTTGCCGACAAGATTGAAGCAGGGAAGGCTTACTCTTTGGATGAGGCAGTTAAATTGGTGAAGGAGATCACATTCACTAAATTTGATGCGTCTTTCGATATCGACATCCGTTTGGGTGTTGACCCTCGTAAGGCTAATCAGATGGTTCGTGGTGTTGTTTCTCTTCCAAACGGAACAGGTAAGGAAACTCGTGTTCTCTGTTTGTGTACACCAGATATGGTAACTGCAGCACAGGAGGCTGGTGCTGACTATGTAGGTCTTGATGAGTATATCGAAAAGATCAAGGGTGGTTGGACTGATATTGATGTTATCATCACAATGCCTTCTTGCATGGGTAAGATCGGTGCACTCGGACGCGTTCTCGGTCCTCGTGGATTGATGCCTAACCCAAAGAGCGGTACTGTTACAATGGATGTCGCAAAAGCTATTCGTGAAGTAAAGCAGGGTAAGATTGACTTTAAGGTTGACAAGACTGGTATTGTTCACGCTTCAATCGGTAAGGTGTCTTTCGCACCTGAGAAGATGGCTGAGAATGCTAAGGAGTTTATCAACACAATCATCAAGTTGAAGCCTGCTACTGCGAAGGGTACATACATCAAGAGCATTTATCTTTCAAGTACAATGAGTATGGGTGTCAAGGTTGACCCTAAGTCTGTTGAATAATTTTTAAATACGGATTGAATCATGAAGAAAGAAGATAAAAGCTTATTGATAGATAGTCTCGTTGAGACACTGAACGCTTATCCACATTTTTATCTTGTAGACATGACAGCGTTGAACTCAGCTGCTACAAGCGAGTTGAGACGTGAATGCTTCAAGTCAGAAGTTAAACTTCAGGTGGTTAAGAACACTCTGTTTGGAAAAGCTTTGGAGAAGATCGAGGGCGATTTTTCTGCTCTTGACACTTGCTTGAAAGGCACAACAGGTGTTATGTTCTGTAACACTGCGAATGTTCCTGCTAAGTTAATCAAGTCTTTCGGCAAGACTCACAACAATATGCCTGCTCTTAAGGCTGCTTATGCAGAGGAGAGCTTCTATGTTGGAGAAGACCAGCTTGATGCACTTTGCGCAATCAAGAGCAAGAACGAACTCATTGCAGAGGTTGTTTCAATGCTCGAAAGTCCAATTCAGGGTGTGCTCTCTGCTTTGGATGGTGGAACTACAATCCACGGACTTTTGGACGCAATCGAAGAGAAGAATGCATAATACTTTGATAAGTCCAAATTAAATTAATCAAGAAAAATTAAAGAATAATAACTATTTAAATTTAAAAGACGATGGCAGATATTAAAGCTATTGCTGAAGAATTGGTAAATTTGACAGTAAAGGAAGTAAGTGAACTTAAGGCTGTCCTCAAGGATGAGTATGGAATCGAGCCTGCTGCTGCAGCTGTTGCTGTTGCTGCTGGTCCTGCTGCTGGTGCTCCAGCTGCTGAAGAGAAGACATCTTTCGATGTTGTTCTTAAGAGCGCAGGTGCTGCTAAACTCCAGGTAGTTAAGGCAGTTAAGGAGTCTTGTGGTCTCGGACTTAAGGAGGCTAAGGATCTTGTAGACGCTGCTCCTGCAAACGTTAAGGAAGGTGTTGACAAGGCTACTGCTGACGCATTGAAGGCTGCTCTCGAGGCTGCTGGTGCTGAGGTTGAGATTAAGTAATTAAACTCCTTAGATAGTTAGGTTAAGAATCCTCTGGTAGAGGGTTCTTAACCTTTTTGTGTATATATTCAAGTAAATCTACAAAATCATAGAGATGTCTAAAATTATAAACAATCGAGTGAACTTTGCATCTGTGAAGAATCCGATGCCTTATCCGGATTTCTTGGAGGTGCAATTGAAGTCTTTCCGCGATTTTTTGCAGTTGGATACTCCACCAGAGAAGCGTAAGAACGATGGACTCTACAAGGTTTTTTCTGAGAACTTTCCTATAGCGGATACAAGAAACAACTTTGTGCTTGAGTTCTTGGATTATTATATTGATGCTCCTCGTTATACTGTGGAAGAGTGCTTGGAGCGCGGACTTACATATAGTGTGCCGTTGAAGGCGAAGTTGAAACTGTATTGTTCAGATCCTGATCATGAGGATTTTGACACTGTTATCCAGGATGTGTTCTTAGGACCAATTCCTTACATGACAGACAATGGAACTTTCATTATCAATGGTGCTGAGCGTGTTGTTGTGTCTCAGTTGCACCGCTCGCCAGGTGTGTTCTTCGGATCTAGTGTTCACTCTAACGGTACTCAGTTGTTCTCTGCACGTATTATTCCGTTCAAGGGTTCGTGGATTGAGTTTGCTACAGACATCAATAATGTCATGTACGCATATATTGACCGTAAGAAGAAGCTTCCGGTAACAACTTTGTTGCGTGCAATAGGTTTTGAGACAGATAAGGACATTCTTCGCATTTTTGATTTGGCTGAAGAGGTTAAGGCAACTAAGACTAACTTGAAGAAGGTGGTTGGTCGTAAGTTGGCTGCTCGTGTTCTTAGATCTTGGAATGAAGATTTTGTAGATGAAGATACAGGTGAAGTTGTTTCTATTGAGAGAAATGTCGTAATCATTGACCGTGAGACAATTCTCGAAGAGGAGCATATAGAAAAAATCCTTGAATCTGGCGTGGAGAATATTCTCGTGCACAGAGAAGGTTTGAATTCGTCTGACTATTCTATTATATTCAACACTTTGCAGAAGGACCCAAGCAATTCAGAAAAGGAGGCGGTCGTTTATATCTATCGCCAGTTGAGAACTGCAGATCCTGCTGATGAGGCAAGTGCTCGTGAGGTAATCAACAACTTGTTCTTCTCTGAGAAGCGTTATGATTTGGGCGATGTCGGACGCTATAGAATTAATAAGAAACTAAACCTCAACACAGACCCTGACATTAGAGTTCTTACGAAGGAGGATATTATTGAGATTATCAAATATCTCGTAGAACTTGCAAATTCTAAGGCTGTTGTTGATGATATCGACCACTTGAGCAACCGTCGTGTGCGCACAGTGGGCGAGCAGTTGTCAAACCAGTTTGCTGTAGGTTTGGCACGTATGAGCAGAACTATCCGTGAGCGTATGAATGTACGTGACAACGAAGTGTTCACTCCAACAGATTTGATTAACGCAAAGACTGTTTCTTCTGTTATCAATTCTTTCTTTGGTACTAATGCGCTTTCACAGTTCATGGACCAGACAAACCCATTGGCAGAAGTAACACACAAGCGCCGTCTCTCAGCTCTCGGTCCTGGCGGTCTTTCTCGTGAGCGTGCTGGATTCGAGGTTCGTGACGTACACTATACTCACTATGGTCGCTTGTGCCCTATTGAGTCACCGGAAGGTCCAAACATCGGTTTGATTTCTTCTCTTTGTGTTTATGCTAAGATTAACAATCTCGGATTTATCGAGACTCCATATCGCAAGGTGACAGACAGTGTCGTTGACATTAACAACGATAATGCTGTATATCTTTCTGCGGAAGAGGAGGAAGGCAAGATTATCGGTCAGGGTAACGCTCCGCTTACTGATGATGGTAACTTTATCCGTAAGGTCGTTAAGTGTCGCCAGGATGCGGATTATCCTGTAGTGCCACCTTCACAGGTCGATTATGTCGACGTTGCTCCTCAGCAGATTGCATCTATTGCGGCAGCTCTCATTCCGTTCCTTGAGCACGATGACGCTCACCGCGCGCTGATGGGATCGAACATGATGAGACAGGCTGTGCCATTGTTGCGTACTGAAGCTCCTATCGTGGGTACTGGTATTGAAAAGCAGGTCTGCGAGGATTCACGTACAATGATTACAGCCGAAGGTACAGGTGTTGTTGAATATGTTGATGCAACAACTATACGTGTTCTTTATGACAGAACTGAAGATGAAGAGTTCGTTAGCTTTGAACCTGCATTGAAAGAGTACAAGATTCCTAAGTTCCGTCGTACGAACCAGAACATGACTATCGACCTCCGTCCAATCTGCGAACGTGGTCAGAAGGTTAAGAAGGGTGACATTCTTACTGAGGGTTATGCTACAGCAGACGGTGAGTTGGCTCTTGGACGCAACTTGCTGGTTGCATACATGCCTTGGAAGGGCTATAACTATGAGGACGCTATTGTTCTTAACGAGCGTGTGGTACGCGAAGACCTCCTTACATCAGTTCATGTTGACGAGTACTCTCTTGAGGTACGTGAGACTAAGCGTGGTGTTGAGGAACTTACTTCTGATATCCCTAACGTGAGCGAAGAGGCCACAAAGGATTTGGATGAAAACGGTATTGTTCGTGTAGGTGCTCGTATTGAGCCAGGCGACATTCTCATCGGTAAGATTACTCCTAAGGGTGAATCAGATCCTTCTCCAGAGGAAAAATTGCTTCGTGCAATCTTCGGTGACAAGGCTGGCGACGTTAAGGATGCTTCACTCAAGGCTACTCCATCACTTAGCGGTGTGGTTATTGACAAGAAACTGTTCTCTAAGGCCATCAAGACTCGTGCTACAAAGAATCAGGATAAGTTGCTCCTTCCTAAAATTGATGCTGAGTTTGAAGACAAGGTTGGCGATTTGCGTGCAATCCTCATTGACAAGCTTCTCACTCTTACAAAGGGCAAGTTGTCTCAGGGCGTGAAGGACTATATTGGTGCTGATGTTATCCCTGTTGGCGCTAAGTTTATTGCTGGTGCTCTTGAGAATATAGATTATGCAGCTGTACAGCTTAATAACTGGACAGATGACGAGCATACAAACGAACTTATCCGTGACCTCGTTATAAACTATCTCAAGCAGTATAAACTTCTTGATGCAGAACTCAAGCGTAAGAAGTTCGCTATCACTATCGGTGATGAACTTCCATCAGGAATCATCCAGATGGCTAAGGTTTATATCGCTAAGAAGCGTAAGATTGGTGTGGGCGACAAGATGGCGGGACGCCACGGTAACAAGGGTATCGTGTCAAAGATTGTACGTCAGGAAGATATGCCGTTCCTTGAGGATGGTACTCCTGTCGATATTGTTCTTAACCCGCTTGGTGTGCCTTCTCGAATGAATATCGGTCAGATTTTCGAGACTGTTCTTGGTGCTGCAGGTAAGAAACTCGGAGTGAAGTTCGCTACTCCTATTTTCGACGGTGCTCATCTTGAAGATCTTTGTGAATGGACTGATAAGGCTGGACTTCCACGCTACGGACGTACTTACCTCTACAATGGTGAAACAGGTCTTAAGTTTGACCAGCCGGCAACTGTAGGTGTGACTTACATGCTTAAACTCGGTCACATGGTTGAGGACAAGATGCACGCCCGTTCTATCGGTCCTTACTCTCTCATCACTCAGCAACCTCTTGGAGGTAAGGCTCAGTTCGGTGGACAGCGTTTCGGAGAGATGGAAGTTTGGGCGCTCGAAGCATTCGGCGCATCTCACGTTCTTCAGGAAATCCTTACAATCAAGTCAGATGACGTTGTTGGTCGTTCTAAGGCTTATGAGGCTATCGTTAAGGGCGATTCAATGCCGACACCAGGCATACCTGAATCTCTCAACGTGCTTCTCCATGAGCTCCGAGGATTGGGACTTAGCATCTCTCTCGACTAATATAAGGAGATTTGATAGAACAGCAATGAAGTCCAAAGCGAGTTAATGCTTGGACGGACTTCTAAATCTTTCACCAATTATACACAAATAGAATAAAATGGCTTTTAAGAAAGATAATAAAATAAAGACAAATTTTACGAAGATTTCCATCGGTCTGGCTTCGCCTGAAGAGATCTTGGAAAATTCGTATGGTGAGGTGTTGAAACCTGAAACCATCAACTACCGCACATATAAGCCTGAGCGCGACGGTTTGTTCTGTGAGCGCATATTCGGTCCTACAAAAGACTATGAATGTCATTGCGGAAAGTATAAGCGTATTCGTTACAAGGGTATTGTTTGTGACCGATGCGGTGTTGAAGTGACAGAAAAGAAGGTGCGTCGCGAACGTGCTGGCCACATCGCACTTGTTGTGCCTGTTGCCCACATCTGGTATTTCCGTTCTTTGCCAAATAAGATCGGTTATTTGCTCGGTCTTCCAACTAAGAAATTGGATTCAATCATCTACTACGAAAAGTATGTGATTATTCAGGCTGGTGTTGCTGACAATGGCGAAAATATCAGAGATTTAGAATTGATTTCTGAAGAGGAATACTACGATGTCATTGATAATCTGCCAGCAGGCAACCAGCAGCTTGACGATTCGGATCCTAACAAGTTTATTGCAATGATGGGTGCTGAAGCTCTGGAAAAGATGCTCCAGCGTGTAGACCTTGATAAGTTGTCATATGAACTTCGTGATCGCGCTAGCCAGGATACTTCACAGCAGCGCAAGACCGAAGCATTGAAGCGTCTTCAGGTTGTTGAGTCTTTCCGTGCTTCACGTGGAAAGAACAAACCTGAATGGATGATTATGCACAATGTGCCAGTGACTCCGCCAGAGTTGCGTCCGTTGGTTCCGCTTGATGGTGGACGTTTCGCTACATCTGACCTTAACGACCTTTATCGTCGTGTTATCATCCGTAACAACCGTTTGAAGAGACTCATTGAAATCAAGGCTCCAGACGTGATTCTCCGCAACGAAAAACGTATGCTCCAGGAGGCAGTTGACAGCTTGTTCGACAATTCTCGTAAGAGCAGCGCCGTTAAGTCTGAATCAAACCGTCCTTTGAAGTCACTTTCTGATTCTTTGAAAGGTAAGCAGGGACGTTTCCGTCAGAATCTCCTCGGTAAGCGTGTAGACTATTCAGCGCGTTCGGTTATCGTTGTAGGTCCTGAACTTCAGATGGGTGAGTGCGGTCTTCCAAAGCTTATGGCAGCAGAGCTTTACAAGCCATTCATTATCCGTAAACTCATTGAGCGCGGTATCGTTAAGACTGTTAAGTCTGCAAAGAAGATTGTTGACCGTCGCGACCCAGTTATCTGGGATATTCTTGAGTACGTAATGAAGGGACATCCTGTATTGCTCAACCGTGCCCCTACACTTCACCGTCTTGGTATCCAGGCATTCCAGCCTAAGATGATTGAGGGTAAGGCAATTCAGCTGCACCCACTCGCATGTACTGCGTTCAACGCCGACTTCGACGGTGACCAGATGGCGGTTCACTTGCCGCTCAGCAATGAGGCAATCCTTGAAGCGCAGTTGTTGATGCTTCAGTCACACAATATTCTCTCTCCTGCAAGTGGTGATCCTATCACTGTTCCTTCTCAGGATATGGTGCTTGGTCTCTACTACATCTCAAAGATTCGTCCAGGTGCAAGGGGTGAGGGACTCACATTCTACGGACCAGAAGAAGCAATTATCGCTTACAACGAGGGACGCGTAGAAGTTCACGCTCCAATTAAGTGCCTTGTTAAGGACTTGGATGAGAACGGCAACTACATTGAGCATATCGTTGAGACTACGGTAGGACGTATCATAATCAACGGCATCGTGCCTGATGAAGTGGGTTATGTTAACGAGGTTATCGGTAAGAAGGCTCTTAAGAAGGTCATCACAAAAGTAATAAAGAATGTAGGTATGGCACGTGCTTGCCACTTCCTCGACGGAATCAAGAACCTCGGTTACCGCATGGCTTACGAAGGAGGACTTTCATTTGTGCTTGACGATATCATCATCCCAGAGGAGAAGGCTCAGATTGTTCAGGACGGTCATGACGCTGTAGAGCAGATTCAGCAGAACTATGCATTCGGTCTCATCACTGACAAGGACCGCTACCAGCAGGTTATTGATACTTGGACAAAGGTTAACGACAAGCTCAAGTCTACTCTCATGAAGCAGATGACAGAGGCTGACCAGGGATTCAACGCCGTGTTCATGATGCTCGACTCTGGTGCCCGTGGATCTGCAGACCAGATTGCACAGCTTGCAGGTATGCGTGGTCTGATGGCTAAGCCTCAGAAGGGTGGTTCGGATGGTGCGAACATTATCGAAAACCCGATCCTTTCTAACTTTAAGGAAGGTATGTCAGTGCTTGAGTACTTCATCTCTACTCACGGTGCTCGTAAGGGTCTTGCCGATACCGCCCTCAAGACTGCTGACGCAGGTTACCTTACTCGTCGTCTTGTTGACGTTTCTCACGACGTTATTATTACAGAAGAAGACTGTGGCACTCTCCGCGGACTTGTTTGCACTGCTCTTAAGGATGGCGACCGTGTTGTTGCATCGCTTGCAGAGCGCATCCTCGGACGTGTTTCAGTACACGATATTGTCAATCCTTCTACAGGCGAGCTCATTGTGGCTTCAGGTGAGGAAATCACAGAGCGCATAGCTGCAGAAATTGAGGCATGTGGCATCGAAAGCGTAGAAATCCGTTCAGTGCTCACTTGTGAGTCAAAGAAGGGTGTCTGCATGAAGTGCTATGGACGCAACCTCGCAACTCAGCGCATGGTTCAGAAGGGTGAGGCTGTTGGTGTCATCGCAGCTCAGGCTATCGGTGAACCTGGTACTCAGCTCACACTCCGTACGTTCCACGCCGGTGGTGTCGCTGGTAACGCAGCTGCCAATGCACAGATTGTTGCAAAGAACAAGTGCAAGCTCGAGTTTGAGGAGCTCCGTACTGTTGATCGCCCTACAGAAGACAACCCTAACGCTAAGATCGTAGTTGGTCGATTGGCTGAACTCCGTTTCGTAGACATCAATACAGGCATCGCTCTCTCAAGCGTTAACGTACCTTACGGTTCTAACCTCTTCTTTGGCGATGGCGACATTGTTGAGAAGGATACTGTTATCGCTAACTGGGATCCGTTCAACGCCGTTATCGTTACAGAGTTCGCTGGACGCGTTCAGTTTGAAGGCGTGAAGGAAGGTGTAACATACCGTGTTGAGCAGGACGAAACAACAGGTCTCCGCGACTACATCGTTATCGAGTCAAAGGATAAGGCTATTGTTCCTATGTGTCATATCCTCAACGAGAACGGCGATCTTCTCCGCACATACAACTTCCCAATCAACGGACGCATCTCTGTTAAGGACGGCGATGATGTTGCAGTCGGAGATGTGCTTGTCAAGATGCCTCGCGTAGTGAGCAAGGCTGGTGACATCACCGGAGGTCTCCCACGTGTTACAGAGCTCTTCGAGGCTCGCAACCCTTCAAACCCAGCAGTCGTTGCCGAAATCGACGGTGAGGTTACAATGGGTAAGGTTAAGCGTGGTAACCGCGAAATCAGCCTTACATCAAAGGTTGGCGACGTGCGCAAGTACCTCATTCCGCTTTCAAAGCAGATCCTCGTACAGGAGAACGACTATGTACGTGCCGGAACACCGCTCTCTGACGGTGCAATCACTCCAGCCGACATCCTCGCTATCAAGGGACCTACTGCCGTTCAGGAATATATCGTAAATCAGGTACAGGACGTTTACCGTCTCCAGGGTGTGTCTATCAACGACAAGCACTTCGAGATTATCGTTCGCCAGATGATGCGTAAGGTCCAGATCGAGGAGCCAGGCGACACTCGCTTCCTCGAGGGCGGTATCGTAGACAAACTTGAGTTCGCTGAAGAGAACGACCGCATCTGGGGCAAGAAAGTTGTTACCGATGCCGGCGACTCTGAGACAATGCAGGCTGGTATGATCGTTACAGCACGCAAACTTCGCGATGAGAACTCTATGCTCAAGCGTCGTGACCTCAAGCTCGTTCAGGTTCGTGATGCAGTCCCTGCAACATCTACCCAGATTCTTCAGGGTATCACACGTGCTGCACTCGGAGCATCAAGCTTCATGTCAGCCGCATCGTTCCAGGAGACAACAAAGGTGCTCAACGAGGCTGCAATCAGCGGAAAGAGCGACCCTCTCGAGGGTATGAAGGAGAACGTTATCTGCGGTCACCTCATCCCTGCCGGTACAGGTCTTCGCGAGTTCGACCGCATCGTTGTTGGTGCTAAGGACGAGGCTTACGAAATGCGTCGCAAGCAGTTCAACCCAACTGAAGCTTTTGCTTCGTTCGACTAATGAAATCCACGCCCTCGGGCGTAAATGATAAAGTTAGCGGCAAGATTCCAATAGGAGTCTTGCCGCTTTTTGTTTCTATATGTTCCTGACTCTATAAGACCTTTTGTGCGAGGTGGACTTCTCTGATGGCAATAGACCCTTGTCTGCTTGGTTGTGACAATCTTTTGCCGTGAATTTTATTTTATCGGACACCAGTAATTTTATTTCATCCTAAAAAGGGGGAAATGCATAGAAAAATGTGTAAATTCGCAAATACAATAAATCTATCGGGATGAATATCAAGGAAAGAATAATGGCCTTGCTGAGCGAAATAGGCAAGGGTCTCTACGAGAAGGACACGGAACTACGATTGGGCATTCTTGCGGCTTTGGCAGGCGAGAGTATTATTTTGCTTGGTCCTCCTGGCACAGCGAAGAGTATGGTGGCACGTCGCTTGAAGAATGCCTTCAAGGGTGCTTCTTCTTTTGAATATCTGATGTCGAGGTTTTCCACTCCTGACGATATCTTTGGACCTGTAAGCATAAGCAAGTTGAAGGTGAGCGATGCGTACGAACGAGTTGTCGATGGATATATGCCTACAGCCGATGTCGTCTTCCTTGATGAAATTTGGAAGGCTGGTCCTGCAATCCAGAACACGCTGCTCACTGCTCTTAACGAAAAGGTGTTCCGTAATGGCGACAAGGAGATGAAACTCCCCCTGAAGCTATTGATTGCTGCCAGCAACGAACTTCCTGCAGAGGGTGAGGGCCTGGAGGCTTTGTGGGACAGATTTCTTGTGCGCTGCGTGTCCTCCCCTGTGAAGGACGATACGGCTTTCCTTTCTATGATATTGGATGCTGAGGAAAGGGATTTGCCTGATAGTATGGAGGAACTGAAGATTACTCCAGAGGAGTATGCTCAATGGCAACGTGCTATAGGCGATATTGATGTTGATGAAAGCGTAAGGTCAAGCATTCTTTATATACGCAACAATTTGAAGCGTATAAAGGACAAACTTGGCGAGTCGGTTTATAGCATTTATGTCAGCGACCGCAGATGGAAGAAAGCCGTGAAACTTCTGAAGACATCCGCATTCATACATAATCGCACTGCTACCAATCCTACCGACATTGCTGTTCTTTCCTATTGTCTGTGGAACGACCCTGTCGAGCATGATGTTGTGAGGGAGGTGGTAGCAAAGTCGATTTTTGCCGCTGTGGAGGAACGCCATGCCGAACTACGTAAGCGTGTAGAGAAGAACCTTCGTCTAAAAAGGGCTTCGATGGCCTTGAGCGAGGCTCGAGCTTCTGCGCGCCCTGAAGATGCCAATCTTATTCTGTTCGATGATTTCTACTATAGGCTGAGTACTTACAATACTGGTAATACATACATTTTCGCGCCTGATTTCCACCGCCTTCCTGCCTATTCGACACGCAGATCTGTATCTGGACGTCTGTACAAGGACCGGCGTGAGGAAGTGAAGGAGCGCATACGTACATTTGATCAGTCTGCGGCTTTAAACGACGGACGTGTGGTTAATCTTGCTCGCGACAACGAGTATCTTTATGTTAATGGGGTGCGTTGTGAACTTGAGCGCTATTCTGCACGTGAGATGTTAGCGCGTCAAAGCGTTGCGACGACTCCTCCTGGATTGGACGATTATGATTTTGAGGGGGAAGTGGAGACTATAGCTGCTTTGCTTCGCCAGATTACGTCCTCTCTGGAGGACAATGTTTTTGCCACACCCGACGACAGGGCGTTTATTCGTGGCAAGGTTGATGAATACATGACCAGCGTGGCTCATACTCGAGCCGACATAAGCGATTTGCTCTATGTATGAAATATTGCGTAGCAGTTATTTCCAACGTCTTGAGGAAAAGAGGCGGGAGGATTTCGAAAAGTCAGGCGATCCATATTGGGCCTCGCCTTTCTTCTTCGAACCTAATCACTATGTGGGCATCCTCAATGAGTTTGTAAGGACTGGGCAGGTGCCCGATGCGCCTGATCCTTGGCATGAAGACTATCTTGAACGCTATTTGCGCGAGGTGATGGGCGATTCTTTCGTTGCCTTCAGTGTGCTGAGCGACGAGGTGAAGGCACGTGTGTTCTACGACAATATGCTTGAGTTCATTAAGCAGATTTTTACGCGCGAAAAGTTCAGACGCGCTTGCTCTCAGGGTCAGGAGCAGAAGATGAAACAGGCCCTTCAGTGGAGCGAGCGTAAGAAGCGCGACGGATGGAGACGCTTGTTGTCGGAGATTAGCGATGAATTCCAGGAGTTAGGATTCGATGAGGGTAAATACCGCGATAAGTTTGAAGGCGAGGGTGGCACAGACAATCATGATGATTGGAAGCGGATGATAGAAGACTGGAGCAAGGCTTTCGAGCGTCAGAAGCAGCAACAGCTTCAGCATGATATTGATGAGTTTAAGGATAGCAACACCAATGTCCTGAAGCAGAATCTCACTCAGATACCTGAATATCTTGAGAAGCGTAATATCGACAAGGATAGGTTCTATCAGGTCTGGGGGCTTATGGGAGGACAGTGGAACACTATTGTTTTTGAGCATCAGCTCCGCGTTGTGGACTTGCAGAAGAAGTATCCGCAACTGGAGCAGATTGCCAATAGGATGGGGCGCATAGCCGATGAGGAATCGGACGAACGAATGCCCGTTTCTATAGGCGGAAATATGAAGATGGAGCATGCCGCAAAGAGCGACATTCTTGGAGTGGCTCTTGGCAAAGATATCAGCTTGATGCTGCCGCTTGAAATGGCGCAAAGCAGCGACGACGACTTGTATGATTTGTTTCTGTACAAATACGCAACTCGCTGCCTTCAAACCTTCCACCATAAGAGCGAAATGCTGAAGCCCTCACGCCGAGTGACACCTCGTCCGGCGCGCTTGCGTGGCCCTATGATTGTGTGTGCCGACAGGTCGGGGAGTATGGCTGGACTTCCTGAGGAACTTACCAATTCGCTTATGATGAAACTGCTTCTTATTGCGGAACGCCAGCACCGCGACCTTTTCCTTGTTTCGTTTTCTGTCGAAGCTCGCCCCATAGATGTCGTTCGTGAACGCAGTGCGCTCCTTGAGTTTTTCAGGCAACGGTCAGCGGGTGGCACTAACGCGGCTCAGATGCTTCAGCAAGTGTTTGCCCTCCTTGCTGGTGGAAGGTTCTCTTCTGCAGATGTGTTGTGGGTTACTGATTTCAGCATCCCTCTTTGCAGTGCAGAGCAGCGTAAGCAACTCATGCAATACCGCCGTCAGGGCACCAAGTTTTACGGATTAAAGATTGGACGCGCTTTCAAGCAGGGCTGGGAGGCGTATTTCGATGAAATATTGGCTTTGGAATTTTAATTCAGAGCAGACAGACAAATACATTTTACTACGGAATATCTATCAGTAGAGGCATACATTGCGGATGCCTCTATTTTTTTTGCTGATTACTGTTTTTGTGCAATATACGGTGCAAAAAAGGGGACGCTGCGCTGGAAATTTACACGCACCTCGGAGAAAAGTATAAATTAAACTTATATTTGTAAGAATAAAACTAATATTTATATAAATATAACTATTATTTGTACAAATATTACTTTTATTTATAGTTTTCTCTGAGGTGTTGTGAGGTATCTACCGTGGTGAGGGGAAGTATGGAGCGGGATATTCCGTGTTTTTCAGAACGTTACCTTTAACGCTAACTGTAACGATGTTGCTAACGGGTATGCGAAAGCGGAGCGCGCTCTTGTAGGCTTCCTGTGGCTATTGCTTTCGGACGACATGTGTCCGCACTCTGCGGTGGTGGCTGTGATGTTGGAGGTGACGATAAAAGGAGAGGCTGGCTAAGGGTCGTGTGACCTTTTGCCAGCCTCTCGCTGTGGGGTGATGTGGTAGGGGTTATTTAACTACCAGTTTCTGTTTGCCGATGATGTAGACGCCTTGTGGCAGGCCGTTGAGGTCTGTTGCCTGGCGACGGATGAGTTGTCCGCTTGCGGAGTAGATGTCGGCAGGGAGTGATATGGTACCGCCGTTGCCGTTGATGCCGTCGATTGATGTAGGCGTAGTGCCTTCTGGGTAGATGGCTACGGCTGTGGCGTGGCTGTCGGCAGGGAACTTGAAGTATGCGCGGAATGCCTTGAGGGTTTCTGTGCCTGCTGAGGCTACTGGTCCGTCGGCTGTGATGTAGTAGTCTTGGCCTTCGGTATTGTCGAGGGTTGTGACTCTGTAGACGCCGCGGAAGGATGCTCCTTCGACTTGTGTGACTGCCTCGGCTGGGGTGTAGTTCACTCCGCTCAGGTTGAATGTGCCTTTTGTCATGCCCTTGATGATGTAAGGGGTGTTGGCTTCGATCTCCTTGCTTGATGTGAAGAAGAGATCGGCGTATTCAATGCCGGTGGTTGCAGAGGTGAGTTTCTGCAGTTCGGTGTTCTCGCCGAATGCTTCCTTGACTTGCTCTTCTGTCATTGCGAAAGGCAGACAGATGGTGTTCCATTCGGCCTCGTCAAATGTGCGGCTGAACACGATGTTTGTGTTTTCTCTTGCTGTAGGGATGCTATCGCAGTCTTCGTCGAGAACGATGTAGTCACCGTAGTAGAAGAGGCTGAAGTCGCCAATGACTGTCCAGTCGCTGATTTGGAGTTTCTCTTTCTTGGCTCCTATGGTGATGTCGCCTGCAACTGCATGCTCGATTGTTACTGAGTTGTATCCGTCTCGTGGCTGATATTTGCCGTAGAGGTTGATGGCTGCGCCGGCTGCGTCCATGTCGTTAGGCACAGGGTTGCCGTCGTAGAGTTGTGTTGACCATTCGCCCACTTCGTGTTGTGCTGACGGGTCGTCGGATATAGCCATGATTTCGGCGATGTTTTCGCCTTCGCTGTCAGAGATGTAAATTTTGGCATTACGCACGAGGGTGCCGTCATCGTGTGCCGTCTTGTTCTTAGTTTGGCTGCCGTAGCGGTAGAACGCTCTTGTGTCAAGGCGGTACTTGCCTGCAGGCATGTTCTTCAGTACCTGTGAGATTTTGAAGGTGGTTTTTGCGTACTCGAGTCCGTTTTTGCTTACTGACGTAGGAGCTTTGGAAACAGTCCATCCGGCGTATGTGCCGTCGAACGATGCGGACTGGATGAACCATTCTGTAATGTCGACAGGGGTGGTTGGTGAAGCGCATGACATGACGTAGTCTACTGTTATGGTTTTCACGGTTTCGATAATGCTAGGTATTTCGCTGTCGGCATACTGTCCTTCGTTGTACTTGGCTGCAATGTCGGCAAGTCCGAAGTCGTCGATGGTTGTTTCGCTCTGGTACTTTTCTGCATGTTCGTAGGCCTTGGAGATTTCAGTTCCGAGGGTTGCGTAGGCTGCGATAGAAGCTTTGGCATTGTTTATTGCTTCAGTTGCAGCCTGTATTGTTGTAGCCCATGTGCTGTAATTTTCGTAGGTTGCCTGTCCTTCAGTTATCTTGCTGATGTATGCCTCGCTGGCGCTCTTTGCGCTGCCGTAGATTTCGTTGAGAGCGGCCTCAATCTCTCTGTTCATGAGCTTGCCCACGACCTTGTCGCCATCGGCTATGTGGCGTTTGGTTATGCCGTTGATGCCCTCGATGAACTCTTCGCTGGTTCCAGTGTATTGGATTGTCACGTCGTCCATAGCGATGATAGTCGCATTGGTATTGTTAGCGTCGATACCGAATTCGAGAGTGTTGTCAGCAGATACATTAGCAGTTATGCTGACTGTCTTTGCTGCCTTTCTGCTCTTTGTGTTGACAGTCGTTGTTGTTCCGTTGCCGAAGAAAGTGATGCCTGTAGCGTTGCCTTCGAGCCATGTCGACTTGTAGTAAGACATGCAGGCTGCGCTTATCATGTAAGAGCCTTCAGGCAGGAAGTTCAGCGTCTTGGCAATGCGGCTTGTACCACTTTCGCCGATTCGGAGGTAAGGTACAGTGAATCCGTCACCGTCGGCCTCGTCTGTCCATGTTACCCAATTGCCTGTAACGGTCCAGTTTGCGATATCATCCGCAATGCCTGGTATGCGCTCGGCTGTGATGTCGTAGCCTCCGAGGTTGGATGTGATTTCTGACAGAGCCTTGATTTCGTCAGCCGTAAGAGGGTAGTTGTATATGCGCACGTCGCTCATGAGGCCCTTGAATGCTGGGTCGGCGTCGAACTGTGAGCGTCCGAGGTATGACACAGCTGGGATGACGTCGGCTGGAGTGATGTCGATGCTAGTCGATGCAGCGCTCTCCTCGCCGTTGAGGTAGATCTTCACGTCGTTCTTGGCAATAGTCACGGCCACGTGTGTCCATGTGCCGTTAGTGATTGCAGCAGCGTCGATTCCCTGTACTATGCCGTTCTTCTTGATTTCGAAGCGTACCTTGCCGTCGCCGTTGCGTGCAGCGAGGAAGAGGTATTCATCTTCGCCGTTGCCGAAGTCGAAGATGCGCTGCCATGCAGATGTGCTGCTGCCCTTTACCCATGCGCTGAATGTCATGCTGCTCATGTCGCCAGAGTGGTAAGGGAGTTTGATGAAGTCGTCAGTTCCGTCGAAGCTGAATGACGCGTGCTCGTTGTCCTCCTTTAGTGTAGCTCCGCTTATGACTGCGTGCATCTTGTTAGGTGAAGAGTCTTTGACAGATCTTCCGCTCCATGAAGCGATGAGCGCGTTGCCGGTCGTTGTAGCCGACTCGATCTCGTCGGAAGCGTCGCTCAGGTTGTAAGCAGCGTCGAGAGCCTTGACCTTGTATTTGAGCGGCTGTCCCTTGCGGCATGTGTTGTCGCGGAACGATGTGCCCTTGACCTTGCGGCCGATGCACTCCCAGATGGAAACCTCGTTGTTGTAGCGATAGACCATGTAGCCGCAGATGTCCTCATCTGCGTTAGCATCCCATTCGAGCAGAATCGATCCCGATTCAGGAGTAGCCTTAAGTCCGGCAGGTTTAGCCGGAGCTTCTGTCTCTACCTTGCTATCAGCAGGGATGAATTTCCAGAGCAGTTTGTCTGTGCCGTCGTTAGTCATTTCGCATACGTTGGCTCCGTTGCTTGTGCTGGCGTTCTGCACGCCCATGTACAGACCTGTGTTGTGGTTGATTACGTGGTAGTAGCCGTTGCCCGCATAGCGCAAGTGCCATCTCTGCCATCCGTTAGGAGGACATGTGGCGTCGTCGTTGTCGGACCAGACGCTGATGTTGGCGCCGCTATTCATGTTCCACGCCTCGGCGTCAAGGTAGAGCTGTACGCCTGAGGTGTTGGAGTTGCGGATTACGACATAGCTGAAGTCAGGAACAGTGAGACTGTCGATAGGGTAGACGTCCCATGTCTGGTTTTTCAGAGCACCGTCAGCGTACTGGAGTACGTTGCCGCGTGCTGCTGCTCCGCCGTTCATGGAGAGGACCTTGCCGCTGACCTTGCTGACAATCTTGTACTTGCCGTTCACCTGCTCGACAGGCACGTCCTCGCCTGTACTGATGATAATTAGGCGCTCGGCAT
>Ga0233374_1000058_pt1 | contig 30723 bp, 21 predicted proteins | sample ElkDunMinimDraft_FD_180688 | JGI IMG/M metagenome (GOLD analysis project Ga0233374, IMG submission 180688) | Fecal eukaryotic communites from dung pellets of Tule Elk in California, USA - Elk Dung E1 | ecosystem: Host-associated > Mammals > Digestive system > Large intestine > Fecal | place...
TATTAACAATTATATCATTTAAAATATGAAAAAGATTACGATAGCCATTGATGGATTTTCTTCGTGTGGAAAAAGTACTATGGCAAAAGAATTGGCTCGCAAAATAGGATATATTTATATTGATAGTGGGGCAATGTACCGAGCTGTGACTCTTTATGCTCTTCGTAATGGCTTATTTACGGATGCAGGAATACGACAAAGTGATTTGTTGAAAAAGATGGATGATATTGTAATATCTTTTAAGCTTGATGCTGAGACCCAACGCCCTCTAACGTGTCTTAATGGAGAAGTGGTGGAGGATGAAATACGTCAGATGGAAGTATCTCGTTTTGTAAGTCTTATAGCAGCCATTCCTTTTGTTCGTGAGGCGTTGACTCTTCAACAGCAAATATTAGGAAATGAAAAAGGAATAGTGATGGACGGACGTGACATTGGAACAACAGTGTTTCCTGATGCAGAGATGAAGGTATTTGTGACAGCTTCTGCTGAAGTTAGAGCTAAACGACGTTATGATGAATTGTTGGCCAAAGGTGAAAGTCATGTTGACTATGATGAGATACTTCGCAATGTTAAAGAGCGAGATGAAATTGACCAAAATAGAAAAGTCAGTCCGTTGCGCAAAGCTGATGATGCCCTATTGCTTGACAATGGAAATATGACAAGGGAAGAACAAGATGAGTGGCTAATGCAACGCTTTAATGAAATAGTGAATAAGTAAAGATGTAAACCTCCAAATAAATGGGATGGAGATAGAGATTGATAAAGGATCTGGTTTTTGTTTTGGCGTGACTACAGCAATAAGTAAAGCGGAAGAAGAACTTTCTACCGCGGAGAATCTTTATTGTTTAGGTGATATAGTGCATAATGGTAAAGAATGCGAACGATTGCGCAAAATGGGACTTATTACTGTTGGGCACGATGCATTAAACCAATTATCGGACGTGAAGATGTTGTTGCGCGCTCATGGTGAACCGCCTTCAACTTACAAATTGGCAAACTTGCGTAATATTCATTTGATAGATGCAACTTGTCCTGTTGTACTCAATTTGCAAAAAAAAATCAAGAGGGATTATGATGCTGACATGTCTCATACTCAACAAATTGTCATATATGGTAAAAATGGACATGCAGAGGTTGTGGGATTAGTTGGACAGACTAATGGTAATGCTATTGTAATTGAATGTCTTGATGATGCTAAGTTGTTGAATTTTTCACGTTCTATACGTTTGTATTCTCAAACAACAATGTCACTTGAAGGTTTCAATGAGATTGTTAATTACATTAAAGAACATATATCTCCTTCAGCTTCATTCTTTTATTATGATACAATATGCAGGCAAGTTGCAAATCGGATATCGAATATTCGAGATTTTGCGGAAAAGCATGATGTCGTACTCTTTGTATGTGGTAAGAAAAGTTCAAATGGGAAGGTTTTGTATAATGAGTGCCGTTCTGTTAATATAAGAACTTACATCATTGATGACCCGGAGGAGATTGATTATGGATGGTTGGAAGGTGTTTCTACGATTGGTGTATGTGGGGCAACTTCTACACCTAAGTGGCTTATGGAAGAATGCCGAGATGCTATAATGAAGCATTATAAATAAGGTTGCAATAATGTTATATATAAAGAGATAATTATATGTCAGAAATTAAGTGTATAGGAATTGTAACATCAGGAAATGATGCTCCTGGTATGAATAGTGCAATTCGGGCGGTTACTCGCTCTGCAATTTATAATAATTTGTGTGTCAAAGCTATATATAGAGGATATAAAGGACTAATTGAAGGCGAAATTGTTGAATTTAAGACTCAAAATGTAAGTAATATTATTCAGCAAGGAGGTACTATTTTAAAGTCATCTCCAAGCAAGGACTTTCTTACATCGGAAGGGCGTGAAAAAGCATATGAGAATATGCAAAAAGAAAGTATTGATGCACTTGTTGTTATAGGAGGCGACGGAACGCTTACAGGTGCACGAATTTTTGCTCAAGAATATGATGTGCCATGCATAGGTATTCCCGCAACTATTGATAACAATTTGTGTGGTACAGATACGACTATTGGATATGATACTGCGCTTAACACGATAGTACAAACGGTAGATAAAATACGTGATACTGCAACATCACATGAGCGTTTATTTTTTATAGAAGTTATGGGTGATGATGCTGGCTTTTTGGCGTTAAATGGAGCTATTGCTGCAGGATGTGAAGAAGCTATAATACCATCTGTGGCAATCGAAGAGGAACAGCTTAATCGTTTGGTCCTTAATGGAGTGCGCAAAAGCAAGGGGAGTAGTATTGTCCTTGTTGCAAGTAATGAGGGGGAGAATGTAGCAATGCATTATGCGGAAATTGTGAAAAATCGTTGCCCTAATCTTGATGTTAAAATATCATTGTTAGGACATCTGCAACGGGGTGGGCAGCCTACTGCTCATGACAGAATCATTGCGAGCCGTATGGGGGCTGCTAGTATTGAGGCGCTTATGAAAGGACTGCGCAATGTTATGATTGGTATTGATAACGATGAAATAGTATATGTGCCATTTTCACGAGCAATAAAGGAAACGCGAAAGATAGACCATAATCTTATAGATATATTGCATAATATTTCTATCTAATCAGTTGTTTTCCAAATAATGATTTGAGATGATTGTTTGTATTGCAGAGAAACCTAGTGTTGCGAAAGATATTGCCGCTGTTTTGGGGGCTACACGGATGTGTCAAGGTTTTTTGGAAGGCAATGGCTATCAGGTGACTTGGACCTTTGGCCACTTGTGTGAATTGAAAGAACCTCATGAATATACTCCTCGTTGGAAGCGATGGGATTTATGGGATTTGCCGATGATACCTCCACGCTATGGTATTAAATTAAAAGAGGATGATGGGGTGAAAAAGCAATTTGCTGTAATTGAAAAACTCATGCAGTCTGCTGATGAAATAATTAATTGTGGTGATGCTGGACAAGAAGGAGAGTTGATACAGCGATGGGTGATGCAAAAAGCGCAAATTAAATGCCCCGTTAAGCGTTTGTGGATTTCATCTCTTACAGAAGAAGCAATCCGTGAAGGTTTCAATTCTTTGAAGGACCAATCGGATTATCAGTCGCTTTATGAGGCAGGTTTGAGTAGAGCCATAGGTGATTGGACTCTTGGAATAAATGCGACGCGTTTGTATACACTCAAATATGGACAGAATAAGCAAGTTCTATCTATTGGACGTGTACAAACACCGACATTGGCTCTTATTGTTCGTCGTCAGAAAGAAATAGAAAGTTTTATTCCTGAAGAGTATTGGGTTCTTTCTACAAATTATAGAGGTGCCACTTTTTTATCAACAAAAGGAAAGTTTGCTTCAAAAAACGATGGAGAAGAGTTTCTTGCAAAAGTGAAAGAAAGGCCTTTCACTATTACTGATGTGTCTGCAAAAAAGGGGACAGAAGCACCTCCTCGACTTTATGATTTGACGTCTTTGCAAGTCGATTGTAACAAAAAATTTGGATATTCTGCGGATCTAACATTACAGCTGATACAGTCGCTATATGAAAAAAAGTATACAACATATCCTCGTGTAGATACAACATTTTTAAGTGATGATATTTATTCTAAATGTCCCAATATACTTAGGGGAATAAGAGGATATGAATCATATACAAATCCGCTTCATGGAAAGAAACTTATTAAAAGTAAAAAGGTCTTTGATTCGTCAAAAGTGACGGATCACCATGCTATAATTCCGACAGGTATTCCTGTACAGAATCTTACGGATTTGGAACGTAATGTTTACGACTTAGTAACACGAGCATTCATTGCTGTATTTTATCCAGAATGCAAATTTCTGACTACTACAGTTTTAGGAGTGGTTGACGATGTGAACTTTAAGACAACGGGTAAACAAATTACAGAATTAGGATGGAAGGTTATATATGGCAACGATGTTACGCATGCAACAGTACAAATGGATGGTGATACAGAAAGTGTGTTGCCCCATTTTGAGGTTGGTGAGTCGGGTATGCATGAACCATTGTTGCAGGAGAAATGGACACAACCACCAAAACCTTATACAGAAGCGACGCTTTTACGTGCTATGGAAACAGCCGGAAAACTTGTTGATGATGAGGAATTGCGCGATGCGCTTAAAGAAAATGGCATAGGAAGACCATCAACTCGTGCTGCTATAATTGAAACACTTTTTAAACGCCGCTATATTCGTAAGGAACGCAAAAATTTGATAGCCACACCAACTGGGGTGGAACTTATAGAACTTATACATGAAGATTTATTAAAAAGTGCGGAACTTACCGGGGTTTGGGAGAAGAAATTACGTGAGATAGAAAAGCGTAAATATGATGCAAAGCAATTTCTTGAAGAGTTAAAGCATATGGTTGCAGATATAATATATGCAGTTCGTCAAGATAAGTCAAATCGGCATGTAACTATTACGACTGAAGAAGATTTAAAGAAGAAAATAACTAAAAAGAAAACCGCTGATAAAAAAGTGTGTGATGAATCACGGAAGGTCGCAGGTTTTCAACCTCGTTCGGTTAAAAAGAAGACAGGTTCTTCGGCAGATGTTGATAACGTTGATATGGCCGATGAATGGGTCGGATTGCCATGCCCCGTCTGTCATGAAGGGCGTATAATAAAGGGACGTTCTGCTTATGGATGTTCGCGTTGGAAAGAAGGATGTACATTCCGACGTTTATTTGAAGATTGAGAATATAATTATAGCAATAATAATGAACATGTTGTACTGCAAGTTGATATACAAAACCATAACGCATTGGATTGTGACTTTTGTTTCGGTAGTTTGCGCTTTACAGATGGTTTCATGTAGCAATGATAATATCGCATTTAATAAAGGCGAGCAACATTATGCTCTGGGTGAGTATTATCAGGCTTCGATATATTACAAAAAGGCTTATTCACGCACGTCACCTAAGGATCGGCCAAAACGGGCTTTGCGAGCGTTTAAAATGGGGGAATGTTATAGACGCATAAATTATACGCAGAAAGCACTGGCCGCATATCAAAATGCAGTACGATATAAGATTCAGGATAGTCTTGCGCTATTTCATTTGGCTCGTATTCAGTTAAAAGCTGGCCAGTATAAACAGGCAGAAGAAAATTTCCGTCTATATTTGGATAAGGACCCAGGTAATGAACTTGCACGTTCTGGACTCCTTTCTTGTGAACTTGCTCCTCAATGGAAGGCGACTCCTAATTTGTATAAAGTAAAGAAAGAACAGCTGTTCAATTCACGTAGGGCAGATTATTCTCCGATGTTATTAGGTGATGAATCTGATATGCTTTTTATAACATCAACGCGTAATCAATCGAAGGGTGATGAAATAAGCGGAATTACAGGTGCTAAATATGCTGATATGTTTGTTTCCAGAAAGGGTGAAGACAAAAAATGGAAACAAGTTGAAGAAATTGATTCTGAAATCAATACGGATTATGACGAAGGTGTTTGTTGCTTTTCTCCGGATGGCAAAACAATGTATTTCACTCGTTGTAGTTCTGACCCTGATTATCCTCGATATGCAGAGATATGGGAGTCCGCACGTTCTGACGCTTCTTGGTCTTCACCTAAGAAATGTGAAATTTCTAAGGATACGCTTTCTTCGTATGCTCATCCAGCAGTTTCCCCGGATGGCGGGTGGCTTTATTTTGTAAGTGATATGCCAGGAGGTGAGGGCGGTTTTGATATTTGGCGAACACGTATAGTGAGTTCTGGATTTGGAGGAGTAGAAAATTTGGGACGTCCTATAAATACTTCTGGGGATGAGATGTTCCCGACCTTTAAACCAACTGGTGAGTTATATTTCTCTTCAGATGGACATCCAGGTATGGGCGGACTTGATATTTTAAAGGCCACAAATGATAGTGTTAGGGGGTGGATTGTGGAAAACCAACAATTTCCTCTTAATTCTTCGGCCGATGATTTTGGAATGACGTTTGAAGGATTGCATAATCGTGGGTTCTTTTGTTCAAGTCGCAATGATGGAAAAGGATGGGAGCATATTTTTAGTTTTGAATATCCAGAGATATTACAGACTGTGACAGGTTGGGTGTACGAAAAGGATGGTTACGAACTTCCAGAAGGACTTGTTTATATGGTAGGTAATGATGGTACCAATGAGAAACTAAGCGTAAAGGGCGATGGTTCGTTTACAAAAATAATCAAGCCAGGAGTAGATTATGTGTTTTTGGGTACTTGTAAGGGATATCTTAATGTAAGGCAGCAACTGAGGGTTGAACCTTCTGAGGAAAGTGAAGAATATACGCTTCAATTTCCACTTCCTCCTATCAATGTGCCTGTGCTTATAGATAATATATTTTATGAATTTGACAAAGCATCTTTGACTCCAGAATCAACAAATGCATTAGATATGTTGGTGGTGATGCTTAATGAAAACCCTAATATAACTATAGAACTTAGTTCTCATTGTGATTATAGGGGTAATGATGCATACAATCAGCGTTTATCTCAGCGTCGTGCAGAATCGGTTGTTAACTATTTGATTGAACATGGAGTTGTTTCAGAGCGTCTTGTGGCAGTAGGATATGGTGAAGAGCGTCCAAAAGTGGTGACAAAGAAACTTGCGGAAATTCATAAATTCTTGTCTGAAGGTGATACTCTAACGGAAGATTTCATTTTGAAATATAATGATGAGGAGCAAGAAATATGCAATGCGCTTAATAGACGTACCGAATTCAAAGTGCTTCGTACAACATTTGGTACGACTTTGGAGGAGTATCGCAGTAACGATAACAAAGAGTAGCATTAAGTTTAATGCCTGTTAATAGAACTGTATTGATGAAAACAAACATATTTAAATATGTCATTTGGGCCATTGCTCCAATCTTATTTATAGGATGTGGTGTGGGGAAATATATACCTGAAGGAGAGTATTATTTAAAAGACATTAGTGTTGATTGTGAGAATGATAAAGTTAAAGAAAATTATTCTTTAATAGATTATGTTCAACAGTATCCAAACTCAAAATGGTTCGGTTTGAAAATACCTCTTGGGATATATAAACTATCGGGTAAAGATTCAACAAATTGGTTCTCCTCCTTTTTCAGGAAAATAGGTGAGGCGCCAGTTATCTATGATAGTGTAATGACGGTGAACTCTGTTGCTGATATTAAAAAGATGCTTTCTAACGAAGGTTATGTTTATGCAAATGTGTTCACTAAAGCAGAAGTTGATGAATCTTCAAAGAAAATGTCATTGAAGTATGTTGTTGCTCCAGGGGAAAGGTATTTGGTAGGGAATGTTCTACGTTATTCTGGTGATTCTGTTATTCATGAATATATTAATGGTACGGACACATTGAGCTCAATGATAAAAAAAGGAGGTGCTTTAAATATTAATGTATTGAATGAGGAACGTTCCCGAATTACAAAGGCGCTGCAAAATTCTGGATATTATAAGTTCAACAAGGAATATATAACATTTGTGGTGGACACATGTGAGGGGAGTCGCTATGTTGATTTGAGGATGGATGTTAAACTGCATTTGGAAGATGGTAGATCTGCTCCAGAAAATCATAAGAAGTATTATATCGGTGATGTTAACTTCTTTTGTGATATTAGAAATGCAGATTCAAATAGGGATAGTGTATTGGTTGATGAAACGACTATTTACTATAGCGATAAGTTGAGGTACAGACCAAGTATGTTGATTTCAAATAACAAATTGCGAACTGGGAATGTTTTCAAAGACGATGACTTGCAACGCTCTTATCGTAATTTTGCTCAATTGCCAGCAATAGCATATTCTAATATTAACCTTGTGCAACGCGAAGGGCAGGATACGTTAGATTGTAATGTGGTTGTAAATCATAGTCGCCCTAAAATGGTGTCTTTCGATTTAGAAGGAACAAATTCTGCTGGAGATTTGGGCGCAGCGGTATCTGCTACATACCAACATAACAATTTGTTTAAAGGTGCGGAGAGATTGACTTTTAAGTTGAGATATGCTTATGAGGCCATAACAGGTTTGGAAGGCTATGATGGGGAAAATTATAATGAATTTGGCGCCGAATTGAATTTGAAATTTCCTATGTTTCTTTTTCCTTTTGTAAGTCGTGATTTCGGTGGTAATCATCATGCTTCATCTGAGATATCTTTGCAATATAATCTTCAAAATCGTCCTGAATTTTACAGACGTGTACTTTCTGCAGCTTGGAGATATAAATGGGCGAGTAAAAATAAACGAATAGCTCATCGTTTTGACCTTTTGGAGTTGAACTATGTTTACATGCCATGGATTTCAGGAAAATTTAAAGAACAATATCTTGATAGTCTTGGTAAAAGCAATGCCATATTAAAGTATAACTATGAAAATTTGCTTATAACTAAATTGGGCTATACATATACCTATAATTCATCAGGTGCAGCTGCTGCATTTGGAAGAAATGCGCTTAGTGTAAAAGCAAATATTGAGACTTCGGGAAATCTGCTTTCGGCAATCACAAATTTGTCCGATGGCAAAAGGAATAGTGCTGGTCAATACACGTTCTGTGGAATTGCCTATGCTCAATATGTCAAAGGGGATTTGGAGGTTACTAAAAGTATTCGAATTGACCGAAATAATTCTATTGCATTGCATGCAAATGTCGGTGTTGCATATCCATATGGCAATTCAAAAATTCTGCCATTTGAAAAGCGGTATTTCTCTGGTGGTGCGAACAGTGTGCGTGGATGGTCAGTCCGTTCTTTAGGGCCAGGAGCGTATAATGGCTATGATAAAGGTATTAACTTTATCAATCAGTCTGGTGACATTAAGTTGGACTTGAATTTTGAATATCGTGCTCGTTTATTCTGGAAGTTCAGCGGTGCTTTTTTCATTGATGCGGGAAATATATGGACCATTCGTGAATATAAGGACCAGCCTGGAGGATGTTTCAGGTTTGATGAGTTCTACAAGCAAATAGCAGTTGCTTATGGTTTGGGTTTGCGTATGAATCTTGACTTTTTTATTCTTCGATTTGATGCTGGTATGAAAGCCATTAATCCTGTTTATGAGGATAAACGCCATTATCCGATACTTTCTCATAATCTAAAACGTGATTTTGCATTTCATTTTGCTGTAGGAATGCCTTTCTAACAATTAATTTAAGAAGTACTTAATTATTGTTTTATTATTAATTATTAACTTTGCAAAAATCTTGGTAACACAAACAAAATAGATATAATATGTATAGAACACACACTTGTGGAGAGTTACGCCTCTCTAATTCAGGCGAGAATGTCACTCTTGCCGGATGGGTACAGAGGGTACGCAAAATGGGCGGTATGACATTCGTTGATTTACGTGACCGTTATGGTATAACACAATTGGTTTTTAACGAAGAAACGAATGCACAACTTTGCGATAATGCAAATAAGTTGGGACGCGAGTTCGTAATTCAGATAAAGGGACGGGTGAATGAGCGATATAGCAAGAATGCTAATATTCCGACTGGGGAAATTGAAATTGCTGTTGAAGAGTTGAATTTGCTTAATTCGTCAGAAGTTCCTCCTTTTACAATTGAAGATAACACTGATGGCGGTGATGATATTCGTATGAAATATCGATATTTGGATTTGCGCCGTTCAAGTGTGCGCCAGAATTTGGAATTGCGCCATAAGATGTGTATAGCTGTACGCAATTATTTATCAAATCAGGGTTTTCTTGAAGTAGAAACACCAATGCTTATTGGTTCTACGCCTGAAGGCGCACGCGATTTCGTCGTACCTTCTCGAATGAATCAAGGGCAGTTCTACGCTCTTCCGCAGAGTCCTCAGACTTTGAAGCAACTTCTTATGGTTGCAGGTTTTGACCGCTATTTCCAGATAGTTAAGTGTTTCCGTGATGAAGATTTACGTGCGGACCGTCAACCTGAATTCACACAGATAGACTGTGAAATGAGTTTTGTTGAACAAGAAGATGTTATAACAACCTTTGAAGGCATGGCGAAGCATCTGTTCAAGGAGTTGCGTGGTGTGGAGATAGAGGGCGATTTCTTACGCCTTCCTTGGTCTGAGGCTATGCGTCGCTTTGGTAGCGACAAACCTGATATGCGTTTTGGCATGGAGTTTGTCGAGCTTATGGATATAATGAAGAAAGGCACATTCCCTGTTTTTGACGATGCGGAGTATATAGGCGGAATTTGTGCTGAAGGATGCGCTTCATATACACGCAAAGATATTGACAAATTGACTGAATGGGTTAAGCGCCCTCAGATAGGTGCGAAAGGCTTAGTCTATGCTCGTGTAATGGAGGATGGCAGCGTTAAATCTTCTGTTGACAAGTTCTATACGCAGGAAGATTTGCAGGCTCTCAAATTAAAGATGGGCGCAAAACCTGGTGATTTGATACTAGTTCTCAGTGGTGATGACACAATGAAGACACGCAAGCAACTGTGCGAACTTCGTTTGGAAATGGGTTCTCGTCTCGGCTTACGTGACAAGAATAAGTTTGCTCTGCTGTGGGTAACTGAGTTCCCGATGTTTGAATGGAGCGAGGAAGAAGGAAGATTGATGGCTATGCACCATCCGTTTACACATCCTATGGATGAAGATATACATCTGCTTGACTCCAATCCAGCAGCTGTTAGAGCGGATGCATACGATATGGTTTGTAATGGAGTAGAGTTGGGCGGAGGGTCTATTCGTATATTTGATCCGGAACTTCAAGCCAAAATGTTTGAAATATTAGGATTTACCCCAGAGAAGGCACAAGAGCAATTTGGTTTCTTGATGAATGCATTTAAGTATGGCGCACCTCCTCATGGAGGTCTTGCTTATGGACTTGACCGTTGGGTAAGTATTTTTGCAGGCCTTGACTCTATTCGTGATTGTATAGCATTCCCTAAGAATAACAGTGGACGTGATGTTATGCTTGATGCACCGTCAGCAATAGATGAAAAGCAACTTGATGAACTGAAGATTCAATTAGTAACAGAATAGCATATTTTGAAAACATATCCCGCCATTGACATGTCATTGGCGGGTGTTTTTTATCCTTTTAACTATATCTTACATCTCCACTGCGGTCGTGTTGTATCTCCACTGCGGTCGTGTTGTATCTCCACCGCGGTCGTGTTGTATCTCCACCGCGGTCGTGTTGTGTCATCACCGCAGTCGTGTTGTGTCATCACCGCGGTCGTGTCAGAAGATTTGCGAGGTTTTGTTGTAAGACTTGCGTGGTAGTGTTGCGCCATTACACCGTGGTTGTGATGTGTCGTTACAGTAGACATACATCTCGCTGTTTTTGTGCTAAAATCGCCTGTTTCTTCCTCGTTTTTGCATATTTTGCATAACAATTATGGATTTTTATTGGTTATGGCGTGTTTTTCTTTATAAATCATGTGTTTTTTGTGATAGTTTTAGTACTCCAGTAATCTAAAAAAAGGTTAACTTTGTAAAGATTTAATGAAGATAGTGCATGTGTGACCTTATTGTAGAGGATGTACGTGTGCCTATTTGTTATTTGTGTGAAACCATTAACTTATTACTAATTTTAAATATGGCTAAAGTAATTAAATTACGAAAAGGCTTGAACATCAACCTTAAAGGTAAGGCTGAAGCAAAGGTTATAGCCATAGATGCATCTGACGTCTACGGGCTTGTCCCAGATGCATTTGTGGGTGTTAAACCGAAACTTGTGGCAAAAGAAGGGGATGTTGTTAAGGCTGGAGATGCCTTGTTTGTTGACAAGTTGCATCCAGAGGTGAAGTTCGTCTCACCTGTAAGTGGCAAGGTTACTTCAGTTGAGAGGGGCGACCGCCGTAAGATTCTCAGCGTGCAGGTTACTGCAGACAAGCAGCAAGTTTATGCTGATTTTGGTAAGAAGAATGTAAATTCTCTCTCAGGCGAGCAGGTGAAGAGTGCACTGCTTGAGTCGGGACTTTTTGCGTTTTTCTTGCAGCGTCCATATGCAGTTACCGCTAATCCTGCTGATGCACCTAAGGCTATCTTTGTGTCAACATTCTGCGACATGCCTTTGGCTGCGGATTTTGAAGTAGTGCTTAAGGGTAATGAAGCCGATTTCCAAACGGGTATTGATGCATTGGCAAAGATTGCGAAAGTTCACCTAGGTGTAAAACCTTCTGCTTCATCTGCATTGGCTAATGCAAAAAATGCAGTTGTCACAGTTTTTGACGGAAAGTGTCCGGCTGGAAATGTAGGTGTCCAAATCAATAACGTTTCGCCTGTCAACAAAGGGGAAGTTGTATGGACTCTCGGCGCTGAGGAAGTAATCTTTATCGGTCGTCTGTTCAATACCGGTAAGGTTGACTTGACTCGTACTATTGCGGTTGCAGGTTCTGAGATTAAGGCTCCGGCTTATGTTAAGGCTCTTGTAGGACAGCAGATTTCTTCAATCGTTAAAGGAAATATTGCAACAGACAAGAAGGTGCGCCTAATTGACGGAAATCCGTTGACAGGACTTAAGGTTTGCGAAACTGCATTCCTTGGCGCACACTCTACAGAAATCACAGCAATCCCTGAGGGTGACGAGGCTGATGAAGCTTTCGGCTGGATTATGCCACGCTTTAATCAGTTCTCAACAAGCCGTACATATTGCAGCTGGCTTATGGGCAATAAGGAGTATTCGCTTGATGCACGCGTCAAGGGTGGCGAACGCCATATGATTATGTCGGGCGAATATGACAGCGTGTTCCCAATGGATATCTACCCAGAGCAGTTGGTTAAATCAATAATTGCTGGTGACATCGAAAAGATGGAAGCGTTGGGTATTTATGAAGTTGCTCCTGAGGATTTTGCTGTTTGTGAGTTTGTTGACTCTTCAAAGTTGGAGTTGCAGCGCATTGTTCGCGAAGGACTTGATATGCTTCGTAAGGAAAATGAATAAGGATTAAATTAAATGAAATAAAAATGAGTGCGTTAAAAAAATATCTCGACAAGATAAAACCGGCTTTCCAAAAAGACGGTAAGTTCCACGCATTCCAGTCTGTTTTTGATGGTTTCGAAACGTTTATGTTCGTTCCAAATACTACAGCAAAGGCACGTGGAGCTCATATACATGACGCTATAGATTCAAAGCGCATCATGTCATTTGTTGTGATTGCGTTGATTCCATGCTTGCTTTTTGGTATGTTCAACGTAGGTTATCAGCATTATTTGGCAACAGGAATTGCAACACCAGATTTAGTGGATAGTTTTATCTATGGTTTTTTGGCGGTACTTCCTAAAGTTGTAGTTTCATACGTAGTTGGATTAGGCATTGAGTTTACTGTTGCTCAGTGGAAGAAAGAAGAAATTCAGGAAGGATTTCTTGTTTCGGGAATGCTTATACCACTTATCGTTCCAATCAACTGCCCATTGTGGATTATAGCTCTTGCTACTGCATTTGCTGTGATTTTTGCAAAGGAGGTATTTGGCGGTACCGGTATGAATATTTTCAATGTAGCTCTAGTAACTCGTGCATTCCTTTTCTTCGCTTATCCTTCAATGATGAGTGGCGATAAGGTTTGGGTTAATGGTAACTATATAGATTCAATCATTGGAGTGCGTGGTGTTGTCGACGGGCAAGCATATGATGCAGTAACTATGGCAACACCTCTTGGAGAACTTGCTGCTGGTGATGCTGTCAGTGCTTCTGCAATGGATACCATTACAGGACTTATCCCTGGCTCTATTGGTGAAACAAGCGTTATAGCAATTGCTATTGGTGCTATAATACTTCTTTGGAGTGGTGTAGCTAGTTGGAAAACAATGCTCTCTGTGTTTGTTGGTGGAGCATTAGTTGCATACTTGTTCAAGGACAATGTAACAGATAATTTCCAATGGTGGGAGCACCTCACAGTCGGCGGATTCTGCTTTGGAGCAGTGTTCATGGCAACAGACCCAGTTACATCTGCTCGTACTGAATGTGGAAAGTATATTTATGGTTTCCTAATCGGAGCAATCGCGATTTTAATCCGTGTCCTTAATCCTGGTTATCCAGAAGGTATGATGCTTGCAATACTTCTCATGAACGTATTCGCTCCGCTCATTGACTATTGTGTTGTTCAAAGTAATATTAACAAGCGCATCAAGCGTGCAGCTAAATAAGGAGGGTTGAATTATGGCAAAAATTAATACAAACGGCAATGCATATACTATTATATATGCTTCTGTAATGGTGATTATCGTTGCATCCCTCCTTGCGTCCGTTGCATCAGCATTGAAAAAAACTCAGGACGCAAATGTGGCTATTGACAAGAAGTCGCAGATTCTTGCGTCGCTTAACATCCGTGGCATTGAAACTGCAAATGTGGAAAGTAAATATGCTGAAATCGTAGTTTCAGACCCTATTTATAGCGCTACGTTTGAAGTTTCAAAGGAAAATGGAGGTTTTGAGGTGGGAACAAAGGATATTAAGGTTGACAATCGACCACTTTATGTGTGCGTAGTTGACGGTGCAACAAAATATGTAGTTCCTGTTAAAGGTGCAGGTCTTTGGGGAGGAATCTCTGGTTATATTGCCCTTGACGACGATTGCGAGACTGTTTTCGGAACATATTTTACGCATGAGAGCGAGACTGCGGGTCTTGGTGCTCGTATCACCGAGGAGTGGTTCCAAACTAGCTTCAATGGCAAAAAGGTTTTCGCTGATGACAATGCGGAAACTGTCGCACTTTCTGTTGTAAAGAAAGGCAAGCAAGGCTCTCTTGCGCCTGAGAATTATGTTGATGGAGTTACAGGTGCTACTCTTACTTGTGATGGTGTTAACAAGATGATTCAGGATGGACTTGCGCTTTATATGGACATTCTCAAATCTCTTAAAAAATAAGGAGGACAAATATTATGAGTAAATTATTTTCAAAGGAAAATAGGGCAGTGTTGACAAACCCGCTCAACCTGGATAATCCAGTAACAGTACAGGTGCTCGGTATTTGTTCAGCCCTTGCGGTGACTTCACAATTGAAGCCAGCATTAGTTATGGGTCTTTCCGTAACAGTAATTACTGCGTTTTCAAACGTTATCATTTCGTTAATTCGCAAGACTATTCCTAACCGTATCCGTATTATTGTACAGTTAGTTGTTGTTGCCGCTTTGGTTACTATCGTGAGCAATATACTAAAGGCATATGTCTATGATGTTAGTGTTCAACTGTCTGTATATGTAGGACTTATCATTACAAACTGTATTCTTATGGGACGTCTTGAGGCATTTGCTATGCAGAACGGACCTTGGGAGTCTTTCTTGGATGGTATTGGTAACGGACTTGGTTATGCATTAGTTCTCGTGATTGTTGGATTTGTTCGTGAACTTCTTGGTTTCGGTACACTTCTTGGTTTTGAAATTATTCCTCAGTCTGCTCTTCTTGAATACGGCGGAACATATATGCACAACGGTATGATGACAATGCCAGCTATGGCGCTAATCATTGTGTCGCTCGTTATTTGGGCTCATCGTGCATATAATAAAGAGGGAAAGAAATAATAACATACTTAAAAAGATAAGAATAATATGGAACATTTTATTAGTTTGTTCGTCCGCTCAATCTTTGTGGACAATATGATTTTCGCATTCTTCTTGGGTATGTGTTCTTACCTTGCTGTATCCAAGACTGTAAAGACCTCATTTGGACTCGGTGTTGCTGTAACATTCGTGTTGCTCATCACTGTTCCTGTTGATTATCTGCTTCAGACAAAAGTACTTGCAGCAGAAGGTATTTTGGGCGTAGACCTTACATTCCTTAGCTTCATACTCTTTATTGCAGTAATTGCAGGTATGGTTCAGCTTGTTGAGATGGTTGTGGAGCGTTTTTCACCTTCACTTTATGCGGCTCTCGGTATTTTCCTTCCGCTTATTGCCGTAAACTGTGCAATCATGGGTGCTTCACTTTTCATGCAGCAGCGAATTCTTCTTGACCCAGAGACAAGCAGCCAGGCTATCGGAGGAGTTTCTGATTGTATTGCTTACGCTCTCGGTTCGGGTATTGGCTGGACACTCGCAATTGTTGGTCTTGCTGCCATTCGCGAGAAAATGGCTTATTCTGATGTCCCAAAACCGCTTCAGGGTCTCGGTATTACATTTATAACTGTAGGTCTTATGGCAATGGCATTTATGTGTTTCTCTGGTCTTAAAATCTAATTAAAGAAAGGAACATAACAATGGATATAAACTTTATATTATCAAGTATCGGGGTGTTCCTTGTGATAATCCTCGTGTTGGTGATTATTCTGCTTGTTGCAAAGAAATATCTTTCACCAAGCGGTAATGTCACAATGACCATAAATGGTGATAACAAAATCTCGGTAGAACAGGGAAGCAGTGTGCTTTCAACTCTTTCTGCAAATGGTATTTTCCTTAGTTCCGCTTGTGGCGGTAAAGGTTCATGTGGACAGTGTAAATGCCAGGTTGTAGAAGGTGGGGGAGAAATTCTCGATTCAGAAAAAGGACACTTCACTAGAAAGCAGGTTAAGGAAGGGTATCGTCTTGGATGCCAGTGCAAGGTGAAGGGTGATATTTCAATAAAAGTTCCTGAATCTGTTATGGGTGTCAAGGAGTGGGAATGTACTGTTATTGGTAACCGCAACGTTGCAACCTTCATTAAGGAGTATAAGGTGCAACTTCCTCCAGGCGAGCACATGGACTTCGAGCCAGGTTCTTATGCACAGATTAAGATTCCTGCATTCGAAATCGATTATGATAAGGATATGGACAAAGGTCTTATTGGCGACCTCTATCTTCCTGCATGGCAGAAGTTCGGACTCTTTGACCTCAAGTGTGTCAACACAGAACCGACAATCCGTGCATATTCAATGGCAAACTATCCTGACGAAGGTGATATTATAACACTAACAGTGCGTATTGCTACTCCTCCGTTCAAGCCAAAGGAGCAGGGTCCTGGATTCATGGATGTTAATCCTGGTATTGCATCTTCTTATATCTTCAGTCTCAAGCCTGGCGACAAGGTGACTATGTCTGGCCCTTATGGTGATTTCCATCCGCATTATGGTACAGGACGTGAAATGATTTGGGTTGGTGGTGGTGCCGGTATGGCTCCTCTCCGTGCACAAATTATGCACTTGCTTAAGACGCTTAATGTACGCGACCGTGAAATGCACTATTTCTATGGAGCACGTGCTATTGACGAAGTGTTCTTTATGGAAGATTTCCTTGCTCTTGAGAAGGAATTCCCTAACTTCCACTTCCATCTTGCCCTTGACCGTCCAGACCCTAAGGCAGATGCAATGGGCGTTAAGTATACAGCAGGATTCATTGCTCCAGTATTGGGTGATACTTATCTTAAGCAGCATGAAAGTCCAGAAGATATCGAGTACTACCTTTGCGGACCTCCAATGATGGCGAAGACAGTGCTTGACCTTCTCCACAGTCTTGGTGTAGAAGATGACATGATTAACTTTGACGACTTCGGTGGGTAAATTTCTGTGATTATATTAGTAATAATCAATGTTTATAAATAAGCAAAGGCATTCCGTTTTGAGGATGCCTTTGTTTGTATTCAGAGAACTTAAATTATTGATAAATGTCACTCTCAAATCTGTATGATGAAATTTATAGAATGGGGTTGTAACAATGAAACACGACCTCGGTACTTTTACACATGACCTCGTAAGTCTTTTGACACGAAAGCGGTGATTATTAACCACAAGTTTGCAAGTTTGCAATATTGTGTTTTTATGGTAATATTGAACTATATTGTTAAAAATATTGGTAAATTTGTAGTGATTTTATAAATACTAAAAATATTTTTTTAAACTTGAAAATTAAACAATGAAAAAGATTTTTGTTTTAAGTTCATTTGTTTTGGCAATAACATTTCTTTCTGGATGTGGTTCTATGCCATCAGCGTCTAAGGGAACATCTTCTCCTGTAACTAATGCAAACAGTGCGCAAACTTCTGGTTTAGGTGCTCTTTTGGGAGGTTTGACAAGTGGCAGTTCGGCAGATGCCAATTCTATGATTGGCGGTGTAATTGGCAAATTGGTTGGTGGTTTAGTTACTTCACCATCAATTGAAGGCACATGGGTATATTCAGAACCAACAATTCAATTTGAGAGTGAAAGTCTTTTGGCGAAGGCTGGTGGAGCTGTTGCCACAGGAAAAATTGTAGAGAAAGTGAAACCTTATTATGAAAGAATTGGTGTTGTAAAAGGTTCTGTAGTTATTGATTTTAAATCGGATAACAGTTGTTCATATACAATCAATGGAAATACATATGATGGAACTTATGTATATAATAAAGAAACAAATGTTGTGGAAATGAATGATGCACATGGTATTAAAATTATTGCAGCATATGCTACCGTTTCTTCTAAAAATCTGGCTATTTCTTTTGATGCAACAAAACTTCTTACGCTTCTTCAGACATTTGGCGCATCATCAACAAATACAACTGTGGCGGGTCTTACAACTTTGAGTAAGTCATTTACAGGAATGAAGGTTGGTTTCTTGTTTGACAAGGAATAAGAATGCTTGTGTTTTGAAATTCGCCATTTTAGATGTATATTTGCATTACATTGAGTAATTAAAAACATTTTTTTAATAATTATAAAACTTTTAAGTATGGAAAAAAGTCCATTGCAGTTGGCGAGAGCTGCGTATCAGCCTAAATTGCCAAAGGCTCTTCAGGGTCCGGTAAATGCTAAGGAAGGGAAACCAACTCAATCTGTTGGTAACCAGGAAGAAATCAAAAAGTTGTTCCCTAACACTTATGGAATGCCAGTCATTGAGTTTGAGGCAGGCGAAGCTAAAGAATTGCCACCTTTTAATGTCGGTGTAATTCTTTCTGGCGGTCAGGCTCCAGGCGGACACAATGTAATTAGCGGTCTTTTCGATGGTATAAAGACTCTCAATAAAGATAGCAAACTATATGGATTCATTCTTGGTCCTGGTGGTTTGGTTGACCATAAATATATGGAGCTGACAAGTGATATGATTGACGAGTATCGCAATACTGGTGGCTTTGATATTATTGGTTCTGGCCGTACTAAACTTGAAGAGGAATGGCAGTTTGAGAAGGGTATTAAGATTCTTCGTGAACTTAATATTAAGGCTCTTGTTATCATTGGTGGCGACGACTCTAACACAAATGCTTGTGTGCTTGCCGAATACTATGCTGCTAAGGAATACGGTGTTCAAGTAATTGGTTGTCCTAAAACTATTGACGGTGACTTGAAGAATGAGCAGATTGAAACTTCATTCGGTTTCGATACAGCATGTAAAACATACTCAGAACTTATCGGTAACATCCAGCGTGACTGTAATTCTGCACGCAAATATTGGCATTTCATCAAGTTGATGGGACGTTCAGCAAGTCATATAGCTCTTGAATGCGCTCTTCAGTGTCAGCCAAACATTTGTCTTGTCAGCGAAGAAGTTGAGGAGAAGGCTATGTCGCTTGATGAAGTTGTTTCATATATTGCTGAAGCTGTGGCTACACGCGCTGCTGACGGAAACGATTTTGGTACAGTTCTTATCCCTGAGGGACTTATTGAGTTTATCCCTGCAATCAAGAAACTTATTGCAGAACTTAATGATGTCCTTGCAACTCCTGAGGCAAAGGAAGTAGCTCGTAACAAGCAGATTGACTACGTTAAAGAGCATATTTCAGAAGAAAATCTTAAAGTATTTAACTCTCTTCCAACAGAGGTTGCTCAGCAGTTGGCTCTCGATCGTGACCCGCATGGTAACGTGCAGGTATCTCTTATTGAGACCGAGAAGTTGCTCTCACACATGGTTGCAACTAAACTTGAGAAAATGAAGAAGGCTGGTAAGTATGTTGGAAAGTTTGCTGCTCAGCATCACTTCTTCGGATATGAGGGACGTTGTGCTGCTCCTTCTAACTATGATGCAGACTATTGCTATAGTCTTGGTTTCAATGCAACTCGTTTGATTGCTAATGGCAAGACTGGTTATATGTCAATCATAAAGAATACAACAGCTCCTGCTGAACAGTGGATTGCTGGTGGTGTGCCAATTACAATGATGATGAACCTTGAGAAGCGAAACGGAAAGATGAAGCCTGTTATTCGCAAGGCTCTTGTTGAACTGGATGGTGCCCCATATAAGTATTTCGTATCAAAACGCAATGTTTGGGCTCGTTATACAAGTTACGTATATCCTGGTCCAATCCAGTACTTCGGACCATCGGAAGTGTGCGACCAGTCTACAATTACTCTCAAATTGGAGCAGGCATAATTTAGGCGCTATATTTAAGTAGCATATAATGTGGACACAAGGATGTTTTGGCAGAACACATTGCGAAATGAACATCTTTGTGTCCTTTCTTTAATAATTGGGCGGATACTTGAATGGTATAAAAAATGCCGGCAGATAAGAATTATAAAAAAAATAAGGCAGAGTCAAGTGCGAGGAAAAAGGGGAATGAAAAAAATGTTTCTTCGCGTAAATCAGTGTACGTATTTGTTAGCTTTGTTATTTTGTTGCTAGCTATTACAGTTTACTATTTGTTCCCATATTTGCGGACTTACGCATTGATGCTTAATGCAAAGTATGGCAACGTTGAGTATCCTAGTGCTGAAGTGCGAGGTATTGACGTGTCGCGTTATCAAGAGGAAATCGATTGGGATTCTTTAAGAGTGTCTGACCTTCAAGGCGTTCCTGTTAGTTTTGTGTTTATAAAAGCGACAGAAGGTAAGGATATTGTTGATAAATACTTTAAATATAATTTTTATAAAGCACGAATGAATGGAGTTCTTCGTGGAGCATATCATTTTTATTCAACATTGAGTAGTGCAAAGGAACAGGCAGACTTTTTCTGTCGTACGGTTCAGTTGGAAGAGGGTGATTTACCTCCTGTTCTTGACGTTGAGACTATTGGCAATTTAACCAAAGAACAACTGCAAAGTGAATTGAAGGTTTGGTTGAATATTGTGGAGAATTATTATAAGATTAAACCAATCATATATTCATCATACAGTTTTTATAAAGACAAACTTGACAATTCTGCATTTGACTCATATCCGCGTTGGATTGCTCATTATTATATTGATTCATTGCGTTATGATGGTGATTGGCATTTTTGGCAGCATACTGATTATGGCAAGGTTGGAGGTGTTGATGGGTTTGTTGATGTCAATCTTTTTAACGGAACATACGCGGAATTGTTGGATATGACAATTCAACCCAAAGGCAGGAAGTGACACATTGTCAGTTTGGCATCTATTTTGCAAATCTGCATGATGGAACAATATGTGAAGAATGTTGTTTTCTATTTCAGCAATAAAAATACAATGTATTGAGCATGATTAATCAATATTCAAAATCAATAAATAAAATTCTGACTTATAGCAAAGAAGAAGCAATTCGTCTTTGCAACGACTATATAGGTCCCGAACATATTCTTTTAGGCATAATTCGTGATGGAGAAAATGATGCAATAGAAGTGCTTCGTGACAAGTTTAATCTCGATATTAAGGAGATTAAGCGCTTGATTGAAACTAAAATTCGGGTTGAGTATAAAGGTGGTATTGTTTGTTCAGACATAACATTGAATGAGCGTGCATCCTCAATACTAAAATTAAGTATGCTTGAAGCCCGATTACTGAAAGCGGATGAATTGAACACTAAGCATTTGCTATTAGCTATTATGAAGCAAAAAGACAGTCTTGCCGCCCGTGTACTTTGTGATAGCAATGTTGATTATGGACAGTTAAAAGGTGCATTTTCCATGTCGGTTCCTAACCCTAAAGCAAATATCGATTTTGAAGACGACGAGGAAATAGAGGATCTGCCACCGTCACGTTCAGGTAGTCAATCTACATCTGGTGGTGGAACTGTGACCGAAAAAAAAGGGGTAAAAAGCATTTCAAATACTCCAGCGATTGACACTTTCGGTTTTGATATGACTAAGGCTGCCGTTGAGGGCAAACTAGACCCTGTAGTTGGGCGCGATAAGGAAATAGAACGTTTGGCGCAGATTCTCAGTCGCCGTAAGAAGAATAATCCAGTTCTGATAGGGGAACCTGGTGTCGGCAAAAGTTCTATTGTTGAAGGATTAGCACTTCGAATTGTTGAACGTAAAGTTTCTCGTGTACTTTTTGACAAGCGTATCGTCTCGCTTGACATGACAAGCGTTGTTGCAGGAACCAAGTATAGAGGGCAATTCGAAGAAAGAATGAAAACCATAATAAAGGAACTTCGTGCCAATCCCAATATAATAGTATTTATTGATGAAATACACACGATAGTTGGTGCCGGAAATCAAGCTGGTAGTATGGATGCTGCTAATATGATGAAACCGGCCCTTTCAAGAGGAGAACTTCAGTGTATAGGTGCCACTACGCTTGACGAATATCGTAAGAGCATAGAGAAGGATGGTGCGCTTGAACGTCGATTCCAAAAAATAATTGTGGAACAGACTACTCCGCAAGAAACTCTGGAGATTTTACACAACATAAAGGAACGTTACGAACAGCATCACAATGTTATTTATACAGACGATGCAATACGTCTGTGTGTCGATTTGGCAGAAAAATATATTACCGACCGTAGTTTTCCTGACAAAGCTATAGATGTACTCGATGAAGTAGGTTCAAGGGTGCATATTTGCAACATTTCAGTTCCAAAAGAATTAGAGGAGAGAGAAAATGAAGTGGCAGAAGTATCTAAAAATAAGATGGATGCTGTTAAAAATCAGAACTTTGAACTTGCCGCTAATTTTAGAGATAGAGAGAGGCGACTCATGTCTGAACTTGAAGATATGAAACAGCAATGGGCAAAAAGCATTTCAGATAAACGAGAAATGGTTGATGCTGATAAGGTAGCTGAAACAGTATCTATGATTACGGGTGTGCCAGTACAGAAAATGGCTCAAGTTGAAGGTATACGCATGAAAGGCATGCGTGCTGAACTTAAAAGTAAAATCATAGCGCAAGATACAGCTGTAGATAAACTTGTGAGTGCAATTCAGCGTAGTAGAGTCGGATTAAAGGACCCGTCACGTCCTATTGGTACATTCATGTTCCTAGGTGCAACAGGTGTGGGTAAGACTTATCTTGCTAAGCGGTTGGCTGAATATATGTTCGGCAGTTCTGATGCGCTTATACGCATTGACATGAGTGAATACATGGAGAAATTCACAGTGTCGCGACTTGTTGGCGCTCCTCCAGGTTATGTTGGGTACGAAGAAGGCGGATTGTTGACCGAGAAAGTTAGGCGCAAACCCTATTCAATAATACTGCTTGATGAGATAGAAAAAGCCCATTCTGATGTTTTCAACATCCTCTTACAAGTGATGGATGATGGACGTCTTACCGATAGCTATGGACGAACTGTTGATTTCCGTAACACCGTTATTATCATGACCTCCAACGTGGGTAGTCGTCAACTGAAAGATTTTGGGAATGAGATAGGTTTTTCAACCGCCTCTGTTTCAGATAGTAAAAAGGTGTCACAGAGCCTCATACAGAAGGCGCTTAACAAGCAATTCAGTCCTGAATTCATAAATCGCATAGACGAAATAATAACATTTGATCAACTTGATTTTGATTCAATAAAGACTATATTTGGTTTGGAACTTCAAGGATTACGTAACAGAATTGAATCTTTGGGTTACAAGCTTGAATTGGAGTATAATGCTGTAGATTTCATTGTCCGAAAAGGTTTTGACAAGCAGTACGGTGCTCGTCCTCTGCGGAGAGCTATTCAAACTTATATAGAAGACCCTGTGTCTGAATTGATTGTTGAAGAATCAGTTCGTGATGGCGATACGATACTTCTTTGTTTGGAAGGTGATGATGTCAAAGTGAAAATTAAAAATGATAAATAACAATTTAAATTAATTAAACAATATGCAAAAAGGTAATATAGGGGTTACGACAGAAAATATATTCCCCATAATTAAAAAGTTTCTCTATTCTGATAATGAAATTTTCCTTCGCGAAATTGTGAGTAATGCTGTAGATGCAACTCAGAAACTCAAGACTCTTGCTTCAAAGGGTGAATTTAAAGGAGAACTTGGCGCACTTATGGTTTCTGTGTCTGTAGACAAAGAAGCTGGTACACTTACTGTTAGTGACCAAGGCATTGGTATGACCGAAGAGGAAATCGAAAAATATATTAATCAGATAGCATTTTCTGGTGCAAATGATTTCCTTGACAAATATAAGGATGATTTTAACGCAATCATCGGACATTTTGGATTGGGATTCTACTCATCGTTCATGGTGAGCAACAAGGTGGATATTCTCACAAAGAGTTGGAAGGATGGAGCAAAGGCTGTGAAATGGTCATGTGACGGAAGTCCCGAATATACTATAGAAGAGGTTGAGAAGACTGAACGAGGAACAGACATCATCATGCATATAGATGAGGAAAATAAAGAATTCCTTGAAGAAAGCAAAATCAGCGAACTGCTCAACAAGTATTGCAAATTCTTGCCAGTTGAAATTAAGTTCGGCAACAAAAAAGAATGGAAGGACGGAAAGCAAGTCGACACCGATGAATCGAACATCATCAACAAAACAGAACCTCTTTGGACAAAGAAACCATCTGAACTTAAAGATGAGGACTACAAAGAGTTTTATCGTGAACTCTATCCGATGAGCGATGAACCTCTCTTCTGGATTCACCTTAATGTCGATTTTCCGTTCAATCTTACAGGTGTGCTATACTTTCCTAAGGTTAAGTCAAACTTTGATTTGCAGAAGAACAAAATACAGCTTTATTGCAATCAAGTATTCGTGACCGATTCCGTCGAAGGTATTGTGCCTGATTTCCTCACGCTCCTGCACGGCGTGATAGATTCACCAGACATTCCGCTCAATGTAAGTCGCTCATACCTTCAGAGCGATAAGAATGTAAAGAAAATCTCAACATATATTAGCAAGAAAGTGAGCGACCGTCTTGCAAATCTTTTCAAAAATGACCGTAAGGATTATGAATCTAAATGGGACGACATCAAGATATTCATCAACTATGGCATGCTGTCTGAAAATGATTTCTGCGAAAAGGCCATGAAGTATGCACTTCTAAAAGATACTGATGGGAAGTATTACACTTCTGAAGAATATGCAACACTCATAAAAGATAATCAGACAGACAAGAACGGAACAGTCGTATACCTTTACTCAAACGATAAGGAAGAGCAGTATAGTTATATTGATGCTGCTCAGCAAAAGGGTTACAACGTACTCCTTATGGACGGACATCTTGACCCTGCAATGGTGAGCATGCTTGAGCAGAAGCTTGAAAAGACTCGATTCGTTCGTGTTGATAGTGATATCGTTGATAAACTCATTCAGAAGGAAGAAGATGTTAAGGACCAACTTGATGACATGCAGCGCGAGCTTATTGTTTCTGTTTTTAAGACACAACTCCCTACGGTGGATAAGGTTGAATTCAATGTCGAAGCGCAGGCAATGAATGAAACATCTGCACCAATCACAATCACGCAAAATGAATATATGCGTCGCATGAAGGACATGAGTCGTCTGCAGCAGGGTATGTCATTCTATGGCGAAATGCCTGATATGTATAATGTTGTGCTCAACACTAACCATAAGCTCGTAAAAGACATCTTGAACGCATCCGAATCAGATATTTCTAGTCTGCTTTCGCCAATCAATGCTGAAATCAAGGGACTTAATGCGCGTCGCGATGCCATTAACCAGGCAAACAAGGATAAAAAGTACGATGAGATTTCGCAGGAAAGCAAAGATGAGCTGAATAAGTGCGAAGAGGATATTCGTTTGCAGAATGAGAAGAAAAACAACATCATTGCCGACTATTCAAAAGGCATTAAGCGTGTTCATCAGCTAATAGACCTCGCACTCCTTCAAAATGGCATGTTGCGTGGAGAGGCGCTTACGAAGTTCGTTAATCGTTCGCTTCAGATGATTTGATGTTTTTAATATGTATTGATTTATATTGAATTTGTTAAAGGGGAAGACTGGTGCAATTTGAGCCAGTCTTCTTTTGTTGGCAATGGAGTTTTTCATGTGCACATGTGGTTCTTGTTTCTGGTTCCATATGTCAAATGCAGTTAAATATTGTTGAGTTGTGAAATTTGTTCTTATATTTGCACTTTATATTGGACTTAATGTGAAATTTTAGATGCATCCGCAAGAATTTGCTTTGCATGATAAATATTTAGATAATTATGACAACAAAGGGTTGGAATTGGAAATGCACGCTGGGCGTGTTGTGGGGAATGACATTCTTGGTATTATGTTCCATTATTTTAGCGATATATTCAATATCTCAAGGGTGGTGGGGTTATATACCGCCAATTTCTGAATTACAAAATCCGATAAACAAGTCTGCTACGCGAATTTATACTGATGACGGTAAGTTGATGGGTACATGGAGTTACGCATCAGAAAATCGTTTGATGTTGCCTTATGATTCTTTGCCTGAAAATCTCGTTAATGCTCTTGTTGCTACAGAGGATATTCGTTTCCACGAACATTGTGGCATTGATTTAAGGGCTGTTGGGCGTGCTGTTGTCAAACGTGGTCTTATGGGACAGAAGTCTGCAGGAGGTGGAAGTACAATTACTCAACAGTTGGCAAAACAATTGTATTCTGATGTAGCGCGTGATGAACGTCAGCGATTGATGCAGAAGCCGATAGAGTGGTATATAGCAGTGCTTCTTGAACGTTACTATACGAAGGAGGAAATCATTGCAATGTATCTTAATTATTTTGATTTTCTTAATAATGCTGTAGGTATACGTAATGCTGCAAAGACTTACTTCAATAAGCGTCCGATTGATTTGTCTCTTGAGGAATGTGCCACACTTGTAGGTATGTGTAAAAATCCTTCTTATTATAATCCGATGCGCTTTAATGAGAGAAGTAAAGAGCGCAGGAATGTGGTTTTGTCGCAGATGGAGAAGTATGGTTTCATTAGTAATGAGGATATGCTGGCATGTCAGGCAAAGCCGCTTGATGTCTCTAAGTTTCATGTAGCTGACCATAAGGACGGTATCGCTCCTTATTACAGGGAGTTGCTCAGACGCAAGCTAATGGCAAAGGAACCTGTGCGTTCAAATTATGCTTCATGGCAACATCAGCAATATTATGATGACTCGTTGGCATGGGAAACTGACCCTCTATATGGTTGGTGTAATAAGAATAGAAAACGCGATGGTTCAAACTACAACATTTACACAGATGGTTTGAAGATTTATACGTCTCTTGATTCCAGAATGCAGCAAATTGCAGAAGAGTCTGCATATAAGCATGTTGCTGAATATCTTCAGCCACAATTTGATAAACAAAACAAGGGGAATGCCAATGCTCCTTATTCACGTTATATGCCTAAAGCAGATGTTGATAAGATTTTGAATAGGGCTGTAAGGCAGTCAGAACGTTACAGAGTATTGAAGAATGCCGGAAAAACGGAAGAGGAGATAAAGGAGTCATTCAATACCAAAACACACATGAAAGTGTTCAGTTATGATGGCGCATACGAAACGGAAATGACTCCGATGGACTCTATTCGTCATTACAAGAGTTTCTTACGTTGCGGATTTATGGCGATGGACCCTCAGACAGGCTATGTGAAAGCGTATGTTCCAGGATTGAATTTTCAATATTTCCAGTATGACAATGTGATGGGTGGAGGACGTCGCCAAGTTGGTTCGACTGTTAAGCCATTCCTCTATGCACTTGCCATGCAGAATGGATTTACTCCATGCGATGAGTTACTGAATACACAGCCGAACTATGGAGGGTGGTCACCTCGTGGCAGTTATTCAGATGAAGGCAAGATGATAACACTCAAGAGAGGGCTTGCGCAATCAAACAACTGGATTGCTGCAAGATTGATGGCAGAGCTTAATCCTGTTGAACTCATTGATTTGATGCATTCTATGGGGATAACAAATCAGGATATAGAACCGTCTTTGGCATTAAGTCTTGGCGCTTGTGAGGTTAGTGTGGGCGAGATGGTTAGCGCTTATACGGCCTTTGCGAATGTGGGAGTGAGATATGCACCATTGCTTGTTACTCGTATTGAGGATGCGGAAGGTGCGGTTCTGGCCACCTTCAGACCTAAAGTAAACGAGGTGCTGAAAACAGAAGCTGCCTATAATATGATAACAATGATGCGCGATGTGATTGACAGAGGTACTGCCACTCGTATGCGATGGATGTATAACATTAAGGCAGATATGGCTGGAAAGACTGGAACTACCAACTCTAATGCTGATAGTTGGTTTATGGGTGTTTTGCCTAAATTGGTTATGGGTTGTTGGGTTGGTGGAGATGATAGGGACATTCGTTTTGAATCAATGGCATACGGGCAGGGAGCTGCGGCTGCACTGCCTGTGTGTGGACTTTTCTTACAGAGAGTTCTTGCTGACGAATCATTTGGAATTTCTCCTGACGATAAGTTTAATATACCAGATGATTATGAACCTTGTAATTCGGAACTTGAAGGTTTGGATTGGGCTGAAGAGGAAGAGGTGGTTGTAGACGAGGCGTTTCAGTAATTTGTGAAGTAATGTAGAATTAATAATATTTGCAATATGAAATTCTTGGGATTAATACCTGCTAGATATGCTTCTACTCGTTTTCCTGCAAAACCATTGGCGATGCTTGGCGGAATGACTGTAGTGGAAAGAGTTTACCGTCAGGTCAGTGCCGTAATGGATGATGTGGCAGTGGCTACAGATGATGAGCGCATTGAAGCTGCAGTAAAGGCATTTGGCGGAAACGTTGTGATGACCAGTACGGAGCATCGTAGCGGCACAGATCGTTGTTATGAAGCGCTGACAAAACTTGGTGAAAATAATTTTGATGTGGTTCTCAATATTCAGGGTGACGAACCATTTATACAGCGTTCGCAGCTTGAGTCTGTCATGGCATGTTTCGATGACTCAGCCACGGATATTGCAACGCTTGTCAAACCATTCACGCCTGAAGACGGATGGGGGGCGCTTAGCAATCCTAATTCTCCAAAAGTTGTAGTCGGTACAAATATGGACGCGTTGTATTTCAGCCGTTCTGTAATTCCTTATCTTCGTGGAGTTGAAACGACTGAGTGGTTGAACAACCATACATACTATAAGCATATTGGTCTTTATGCTTATCGTTCTAAAGTGCTTGCGGAGATTACGCGTCTTCCGCAGTCGTCTCTCGAATTGGCAGAGTCATTGGAGCAACTTAGGTGGTTGGAGAACGGCTATAGGATTAAGGTCGGTATAACAGATGTTGAGACTATTGGCATTGATACTCCTGAAGATTTGATGCGTGCTGAAGAATTTCTGAAAAATGCTTGATAGAACTGTACAACCTCAAAGTAAAGGAGTTGAGTTTTTGGGCTGTAAACATCCCGAATGTAGTGTGCTTCAAAATGGCGTGAAGATGTATTCTTCTGATATATCTTCAACCGAGCTTGTGCGTGTCGATTTTATGTTTGACGGCGGGCAGTGGACTCAGCGTAAGCCATTGCAGGCCAGTATGGTTTACAAGCTCATTAAGGAAGGGACACGCCTTTATCCTCATGAAGTAATTGCAGAACGTCTTGACTACTACGGTGCGGTTGTTGATGCAGGTGTTAATATGTCCTATGGACGTATTGGAGTGACTTGTCTTGGCAAACTTCTCCCAGAAGTGCTACCGATAGTGCTTGATATGATATTGCAGCCTGTGTTTTCGCCTGATAAATTAAATCTCGCTCTTTCTCAGGCAAAGGTGTCTTCAGATGTCAGTCTTCAGACCGTGGGCGAACAATGCAAACGTTTGTTCTATAAAGGATTGTTCGAGAAGTCGCATCCAATGAGTCAATTTCCCGAATCGTCGGACTATGCAAACTTAACAGTAGAAGATTTGCAGGAGTATGTTGGTGCCAATTTAGGGTTGGAAAATTTGACAGTATTTCTTACTGGTACGCTTTCACGTAATCTTGTGGAGTATGTAAGCAATGAAATTGGTCAAATTCAGATAAATAGAAAGGTTGTTTTCGGTGGATTTGATGCATTGGACGAATTTAAACCTCAGGAGCGTCGTTTAACTCATGAAATGCATGTCCCTACGGTTCAGGCTTGTCTGAGAATGGGGTGCAGGGCTGTGAGGCGCACTCATCCTGACTATATTAGGCTTATGGTGCTAACCACAATGCTTGGTGGGTATTTTGGCAGTCGTCTTGTGACAAATATTCGTGAAGAGAAAGGACTGACTTATGATATAAGCGCATCATTATATCAGACTCCGCAGACGACGTTGTTTTCCATTAAGACAGAAACAAGGCGCGAAAGTGTGGAACTGGTAGTGGCTGAAGTATATAAGGAAATGCACCGTCTTGCTAATGAGCGCCCTTCAGAAGCGGAACTTATGCAGGTGAAGAACTATATACTGGGTTATATGTGTCGTGCGTACGAAACTAATTTCAATTTGCCTTTGCGATTAATGAATCTCTGTTCAAACGGATTGTCTTTGTGTGATATTAATGCGGAATCTTGTAAAGTGTTGTCGATGACGCCTGATGATATTATTACTACAGCACAGCGCTATTTCCTTACTTCAGATATGATAGAATGTGTTGTTCTCTGAGCAAGTTGGGGAGATTGATGTGGGGCGTTTTAGCTACGAGATTTTGTTGTAAGACGACCGCGGTGATGTTGTAAGACGACTGCGGTGGTGTTGTGAGACGACCGCGGTGAAGTTGTGAGACGACCGCGGTGATGTTGTAAAACGAGCGCGGTGGTGTTGTAAGACGACCGCGGTGATGTTGTAAAACGAGCGCGGTGGTGTTGTAAGACGACTGCGGTGGTGTTA
>Ga0233374_1000061_pt1 | contig 30327 bp, 16 predicted proteins | sample ElkDunMinimDraft_FD_180688 | JGI IMG/M metagenome (GOLD analysis project Ga0233374, IMG submission 180688) | Fecal eukaryotic communites from dung pellets of Tule Elk in California, USA - Elk Dung E1 | ecosystem: Host-associated > Mammals > Digestive system > Large intestine > Fecal | place...
TGATGACCAGGTTGTCGGTGTCGCGATACTGGCCTGTCTCGAAGTTGGTGAACTGCACGTTGAAGTCGATTGTCAGTCGCTCCGTCTTGTCGTAGTTCACAAGCGTGATTCGCTGGAAGTAGTTTTGTACCACTGGGTGGAGGTCTTTAAACTCCATGCCCTTCGTTTTCTTCCTGAGAAACTCCTCCGCACCCTCAGTTCGTGCGCATCCTTCAAGCGATTCCACCTCCATGCGCTTCTTCTTGGTGCGCTTCTTGTTGTTCTTGCGCTTCACTTCGAGGAATGTGAGGTCGCCGTCGGAGAGGTATGTCCTTACTCGGACTTTCAGTCGGTTGGCATGCTTGTTGTGGTGCTGCATGTACATCTTGTGGTCTTCGGTGTCGAAGTAAGTCGTACGGTAAGGGCAAATGCGCATGTCCTTGATTTGCTGCACATAGTATTTGTCCCTCAGCAATCCGAGCAGTTGCACGAGCTGTTGCTTTGACGCCACATACTTGGTGTCAAGACGGTTCATGAGCCTTATCGACGACATTTCGTCGAGCGATATGGGCTTCATTTCTTTTAGCAGAGATAGTATTTTCTCATCCATGGCTGTCGTGTGTTGCTCTGTATTAGACACTAATCAGCACAAAGATAGGAAAATATATTTATAAAGTGGTGTATATGCGATATTTTTGTGTATGATTTTCTTGTGGAGTGGTTATGCAACAAGTTAACGAGGGCTCGTTGATAAAAAAATGAGGGCTCATTAATTTGCAAACGAGGGCTCGTTTGTGCGCAAACGCTTAAGCGTTGATAAAAAATGGACATGCTCCTACGGTTGAACTCCTCGGACGCAATACATTGCGTCCCTACTGCTTAACTCCCTACTGCTTAACTCCTGAAAAGGACTGTTATGTTTAGAAATCGAATGATAGTTGGCTGTCGCCGAGCAGATTGAACGTCATGCGATGGTAGGGGGTTGTGCCGTGTTGGCGTATTCCCTCGCGGTGCTCCTTGGTTGGGTAGCCGGCGTTGCGGTCCCATCCGTAATGAGGATACTCCTTGTGGAGCTCTGCCATATAGTCGTCGCGATAGGTCTTTGCAAGTATTGACGCTGCTGCTATGGCGAGATATTTGCCGTCGCCCTTGACGATTGTGGTGTGGGGCAGGTCCTGGTATTTATAGAATCGGTTGCCGTCGATGATGAGCGCTTCGGGACGCACCTTGAGTTGGTCTACGGCACGGTGCATGGCGGTGATGCTGGCACGCAAAATGTTCATTTCGTCAATCTCCTTCGGAGTGACAATGCCTACTGCCCATGCTATGGCGTCGCGCTCAATCTGCTCGCGCAGCAAGTAGCGTTTCTTTGCCGTGAGTTGCTTCGAGTCGTTGAGCAGTTCGTTATGGTAGTCTTTGGGCAGTATGACTGCTGCTGCATATACGCTGCCGGCAAGGCATCCGCGTCCGGCCTCGTCGCATCCGGCTTCGATGAGCGTTTCGTTATAGTAGGGTAGGAGCATTCTGTGGGTGTTGATGATAATACTATTTCCTTCCGAAGAGCACTTTCTTCAGCCACGGACTGATGCGCAGTATGTTGGATATTAGGCAGCAGAACGCGACTACGATGAGTCCCGCAATGATGGATATGCTGACGTCCATGATGATGTTCCCCTTCGAGACGTTGAGGAACTTGCCTATCTGCGGCAGGTTGGGTATGAAGAGAAAGTGGATGAGGTAGATGTCGAGGGTGCGCACTCCGATGTACTGCAGGAAGCGCCCTATGCGCGTCTGTCGGGTGAAGGTGTCCTTGTAGTGACGGAAGGACATGAAGACGATGAGCATGAGCAGATACATGGATGTGGTGCGCGGCAGGTTGCGCCACTGGAACTGGAGCACGTGCCACTTGGAGTAGTCGGCATAAGCAAAGAAGACCACCAGTATTATCAGCGGAAAGAACCACTTGGAATCGAAGAGGCGCTGCCATCCCTGCCAGTACCTGTGAACGATGTTGCCGAACAAGAAGAAGTGGAAATACTCCATCGTCATCTTCAGGCTGGAGTAGTCGAAGAAGAGGTCTTTGTGGTAGGTAAACCATGACGGCATATACAGTGTGGCGTAGCTAAATAGGGTTATGAACCACAGAATGGCAATGGGAACCCATGAGTTGCGTTTGTTCCACATGGAGTCGAAGAACGAGAAAATGTAGTACACCACGAACATGTGGAGGAGCGACCACGTGAACCAATAGCCGCCTTTAGTCGGTGACTTCATGGCACTGATGAAACCGTCGCCAAAATCAGGCTTGAGCATCACCAGTGATATGCACAGGAAAATTACGGCTGGTATGATTTGTATTTTGGTCTTCTTCCACACCATCATGCCAAGTCGGCGAGGAGTCCATAGGAAATCTGCCTTGTAGGCGAGGAATCCGCTGATGAAGAAGAACAGGGGCATGCGGAACATCACGAGGAAGGGCAGGGTGGAGGACATCTTGACGCTCTCGTCGAAGCCTCTGGTCACCACATGGTAGGCCACTACCATGATCATTGTGAATCCGCGCATGGCGTCGATCCACTCCATGCGGGTCTTTGCAGGTGGCACGCTGATACGATTCTCTTGCGACTCGGTTTCAGCGGACTTGTGTGTTATGTTGTTGTATTCCATGTCGGTTCAATTTGTTGGACAGGAGTGCTGCAGGCGTGTAAGTTTGAAGTATTTCAGATAAAGCCACGGGCGCATCCATCCGTAGTTGCGAAACATATTGCGCTTGATGAACGGAATCCAGTAGGATCGTTGCTCTGGTGTCAGTAGGCGGAACACGTCGGGGGAGTATCCGTATACATGGGTGCAGATGAGATAGTCAAGGATGCGCCGTATGTTGTCGCCAAAGTTTTCCGTTGAGACAAAATTGTGGAAACTCTGTCGTATTTTGTAATAGCAATTGAATACAAGTTGGCGGTTGCGCCTCATGTCATTGCCACCGATAGTGGTGAACAGGTTGTAATTGTAGTAGGGATCCGTGTAGTTTCTCACACGCTTGGCTTTGAGGATAGCCTTGGTGAAGTACTCAAGGTCTTCACAGCGTGCAAGACTCTCGTCAAAGCGGAAGGGAAGCGAAAGCATGTATTCAGTCTTGAGCATGTGGGCGTGGGTGGCTGATACAAGAGTCCTTCTGCGCTGCATCAGTTTCAGATAGGACACGCCATCCATGCAGGTGCTTACCGAATGCAAGCGCCTGACTTTAGTTTCATGATTTTCGCTGCAGATGTAGTGCGTGAGTTGCATGACGTCCGCATTGCTCTCTTCGGCTTCATGCAGTATTCTTGCCAATGAATTTTCTACTATGGTGTCGTCTGAATCGACAAACATGACGTATCGGCCTTTAGCAACGGCCAAACCACGATTTCTTGCTGACGACGCTCCGCCGTTCTCCTTGTTTATTAGCACTATATTGGTGTGCCCTTTCATGTATCCGGCAATTATGGAAGCGCAGTTGTCGGTCGAACCGTCATTAATGAATATGAGTTCGTGATTCACCCCTTTCTGATGCAAAAGCGAATTTATGCATGTGTCAAGATATTTTTCGCAGTTGTATACAGGGATTATGATAGATATGTCAATCGGTGAATTCATGTGTGCGTATGTCTGTTTAAGCGCCGAAATCTCCCTTGAGCGTGCGCTTGATTCTTCGTAGAGCCTTTGCCCAGAATGAATTGGTGCGTCCGTAGTATTTTACAAAAGCCATGCGAGCGGTTTCGTTTTCCTCGATAGGTGTAATCTTCTCTACTGCTAATGGCTGTTGGTACATGTCTGTGTTGTACAGGTTGCCGCCTCCGCAATTTGTTCCGCTACCGTCGAATCCGTTGTTTTGAACCAACGATTTTCCAGCGTTGACCGACAGGATGTCGTTTATAAATAGTGATGCATTCCATCTGATGGCCCATGAATTGTTCTTTCCCTCAATTTGGCGGCGCAGCATTCGTGTGAAGCCATACTTGCCGTTGAAGTCGAAGCGGTAAGTCAATCTTCGTTTTTCAAGTTCTTCGAGCAGGGCCGTGCCGTCAGGATTGAAGTGTTTCCACGCCCTCTTCCATGTGGCCCATCCCCAACTGCCAGTCCATTTAATAAGGAAAGTATCTGGCAAAGTGTTGTCATTGGTGAAATTGTGGGCTTGAATGTGCCCAACTTTTGGTTCGTTGCGGTACACCTCCAATGCGTCATTCATGAACTGCAGAAAATGAGGCGACACAACGAGGTCATCTTCTACAACGATTATCTCTCCATACCTGTCGAGCAAAGTCGTCACACCGTCTATGACATTACGCGCAAGCCCCCAGTTCTTATCACGTTCAACAATCGTAATGCTATTAAATCCTTTTATATTACGGATTAGACGCCTTGTTTCGTCCACAAGTGGAGTGTCTGCGTCAGTATGTGGGGCATCCGAATAAATGAACAAGTCGCTTTCTGCCGCCAAGCGGTTGCTTAGCAGGGACATTATTGCATTTTTAGTGTGTTGAGGCCTGTTATATGTTAAAAGTAAGATTGGTGCAGGCATGGTAATGAGCAGTGCTGTGTTCTGTATATAAATCTTTATAAATGTGGCTGAGTTTGTTTGTTCTCAACTAATAAGAGACAAAGATATTATTTCTTCCTCAAATAATCCAAACTCTCCTTCAAGATATTCGTGCCGAGCATCCATAGCACGCCGATATAAACGGCGGCGGCGATGATGATGCGGAGAATAAGGAGCAGGTAAGCGTTGTCAGTCCAAGTTGTTGAATAGTAGGCAATGAGCATAGCGGCTATGGCGACAATAAGAAACGGAACCATATCCTTCAGGGCATGGAAAAGGGGCAGACGTATCTCACGCCAGAGGAAATAGTGCCAGATAAAAATCCACGAGATGAGTATCACGACGTAGAGCGCTATCATGAGCGGCACCCCCGTCAGCCCAAAGAAGTTGAGATTGAAGAGATGCACAAGGCAGGCGGAGAGGGTCATTGCGCATCCTTGCGAAATGATGTTCCACATGTACACATTGGACTTGCCTCGACTGATTATGAGGTTGAAGTAGAGGGTAGCGATGGGAAGGAAAGCTCCTCCAATGCAGAGGATGCGCATGAGGTTTGCGCTTGGCAACCATTTCTCAGTGATGGTAATAATGATGAATTCCGGAGCGATGAGGGCGAGTCCGAACATGCAAGGGAAGGCTACGAACGAGGTGAAGCGCAGCATCTTACGAAAAGAGCGACGCAGACGTTCCAGATCGTCTCCTACCTGTACGAATGTGGGCTGTGCTACTCCTTGTACCATGCCTGTGATGAACTGAGTGCCCATCAGGTTCCACTTGTTTGCTTGGTTATAAGTACCTACGATTTCAGCCTTGTAGAAGAGTCCGAGGAGGACGGAAAATACATTGTTGTTGATGCTGTTGAATATGTACGTTATCAGCATCTTGCTGCTGAAACCGAACATTTCGCGCACTGGTTGAAAACTGATTTTGAATGATGGGCGCCAACCTGATAGCCACCAACTGATGGCGGTGTTCGACAGGTTGTAGATTATGGTCTGTGTTGCTATGCCCCAGTATGCCATGCCGTTGAGAGCCATGATGACGCCAACAGTCCCTGAAATGAAAAGGGAGATGATTGACATTACGGCGAGTTCCTTTTGCTGAAGATTTCTGAAAAGGATAGATCTTGGCACAATGGAAAAACTGGATATGAAGAATGCCAAGAACTGATAGCACGCCAGGGATGTGAGCCGTGGTTCGTCGTAAATCTTGGCTATCAGTGGCGATGCACCGCAAAGGATGATGTAGAGCAAGAGACTGCAGGTTATATTGAACCAGAAGACCGAATTGAAGTCGCGGTGCGTGGCATCCTTTTTGTTTGTCAGGGCAGTGACGAAACCGCTGTCCTGCAAGGCTCCGGCAATGGTGGAGAAAATGAGCAACATTCCCACCAGACCGTAGTCTTCCTGAGTCAGGATGCGGGCAATGACAATGCCAAACACAGCGTTCAGTATCTGCATTGTTCCGTTGTTGAGGGCTCCCCAAAGGAATCCTTTAGCGGTTTTGTCCTTTAATGATTGCTCTGACATCTGTAGCGTGATGTGTGGGAGGTGTTAGGATTGTTTGCCAACTCGCCTCCATTCGGCCTATCCGAATATATGCTTAAAGCACTTTTCTGAAGCGCCAGCGTTGCTCTTGATGTAGTTGCCGGCCTTCTTGCCTGTTTCGGACAGGAATTCGGGGTCGCTGATAAAACGATCCATAAGTGTTGCAAACGATTCTTTGCTTGCGTATTCAAACGAACCGCCGTACTTGATCAGCTGTTGCGCTTCGCGGAATTTCTTGTTCTTAGGTCCGAACATTACGGGGATGCCGTATACAGCGGCTTCAGGTACGTTGTGGATGCCTGCTCCGAATCCGCCTCCGACGATGGCGATGTCGCCATAGCGGTAGATTGAAGAGAGTTTTCCGAAGCAGTTGACGATAAGCACCTCTGCCTCTGCAAGCTCTTTCTTGACAGCCTCCAACATAGAAGCATTGTTGCAGGCTGATTTCAGTCGTTCCTCCATGTCCCTGTAGTAGACCACTTTGCGGTCTTTCAGCATTGTGCGCAGTTCGCTGAGGTGCGACTCTCCGATTACATGTGGGGCAATGACAAGTTTCCAGTCCTTGTGTTGCGCAAAATAAGGGATATAGATTGCCTCGTCAGGCTGCCAACTGCTACCAGCAATGAATGTTCGTTTGCCGTCTTTGAAAATTTCCACGAGCGGGAGATCGGCTGCTTGGGCGCGAATTTCAAGAACGCGGTCAAGGCGGGTATCACCTACTACGGTGGTATTTGTTATTCCGTGTTTGGCAAGCAACTGTTTTGACTCTTCGTTCTGCACAAACAGATGATCGAAGCATTTGAGCGCCTTGGTCGAACTGTACCATTGGAAGAAGTGTTGCTGAGGACGGAAAATGCTTGATATGCTATATATCTTTATGCCCTTGCGTTTCATGGCAGTGAGGTAGTTTGTCCAAAACTCGTATTTGATGAACAAGGCTATCTCAGGATGAGCCAGGCGGAGAAAACTTGCCACGTTGCCAGGAGTATCAAACGGCATATAGCAGATCACGTCGGCGCCCTCGTAGTTTTTCCTCACTTCGTAGCCCGACGGCGAGAAGAACGTGAGCAGTATCTTGTATTCGGGGTGAGTCTTGCGCAGGCGTTCCATGAGCGGGCGTCCCTGTTCAAATTCACCGAGCGATGCTGCGTGAAACCACACAACTCTGTCTGTAGGTTTTATCTGCTCCTTCAGAACGGAGAATGTGTGCGGTATGCCGGCCACAATCTTTCGTATCTTTTTATTGAAGAGCGATGCGAAAAGTGCGCCTATGGCATAGATGTATAAAGCGACAGTGTACACTTCTTTGTTTAATGTTTAGTAGTTTTTAAGTATAGGTGTTAGTTATCCTAAGTATTCGCATGCCTTCTTGATGCGGGCAATGGTCTCCTCCTTTCCAAGGAAAGCGGAGAGCTCGTACATGTCTGGTCCCTGACCAGTGCCTACAAGAGCCACGCGCCATGCGTTCCATGGGCGTTTGTCTGTTTCTTCGGTCCAAGGGTCGACAGCCGCTTTCTGCGACTCGACAGAGAAGTCGTCTAACTTTTCGAGTACAGAAACAAGTTCCATCATGTCAGCTGCAGTGTCTTCTTTCCAGTTCTTGCGAACGAACTTGTCTTCTTTGTCGTATGCTTCTGGAGCTACGAAGAAGAATTTGCAAAGCGGCCAAAGGTCACTCACGAAACTTACGTTGCGCTTCTTCTTGTTGCCGTCGTTATCGGTATATTCCACAACCTTCTGCTTCATCATGCTTACGACTTGAGCCTCACGTTCAGGAGTGGACTCTATGCCTTCGGCACGGAGTATCTTGTCGAATTCGCCTGTCCATGCCATGTCGTCCTGCTTGAGCAAGTATTGGTGGTTGAACCAGATGCCCTTGACGTAGTCGAAACGTGCGCCGCTCTTTGAACATTTTGTGAGGTCAAACAGGTTGATGAGCTCTTCCATAGACAGAACTTCCTGGTCGTTTCCTGGATTCCATCCGAGCAGAGCGAGGAAGTTCACAACAGCCTCAGGCAGATATCCCTTTTCGCGGTATCCAGAAGACACTTCGCCCGACTTAGGGTCGTGCCATTCGAGCGGGAATACAGGGAATCCGAGTTTGTCACCGTCACGTTTTGACAGTTTGCCGTTGCCAACAGGTTTGAGCAGAAGCGGCAAGTGAGCGAAACGTGGCATTGTGTCGGCCCATCCGAAAGCCTCGTATAGAAGTACGTGGAGCGGAGCTGAAGGCAACCATTCCTCGCCTCGGATAACATGGGTAACCTCCATGAGGTGGTCGTCAACGATGTTTGCGAGGTGGTATGTAGGGAGTTGGTCGGCGCTTTTGTAAAGCACTTTGTCGTCGAGGATAGACGAGTTGATGCTCACGTCGCCACGGATGATATCGTCGACATGGACGTCGCGACCTGGCTCAATCTTAAAACGAACCACATACTGATGCCCTTCGGCGATGAGGGTGTCCACCTCCTCCTTTGCGAGGGTAAGCGAGTTGCGCATCATACTGCGAGTCTTGGCGTCGTACTGGAAGTTCTCTATCTCTGCACGCTTGGCATCGAGTTCCTCAGGCGTGTCGAAAGCGATGTACGCTTTGTCGTCGTCAAGGAGCTGCTGCACATATTTCTTATAAATGTCTCTGCGTTCTGACTGACGGTAAGGTCCGTGGTTTCCTCCGAAACTTACACCTTCGTCAAAGTTGATGCCGAGCCATTTGAATGATTCGATTATATATTCTTCTGCTCCTGGGACAAAGCGAGTTGAGTCTGTATCTTCAATGCGGAAGATGAAGTCGCCGCCGTTTTGCTTGGCGAACAAATAGTTGTATAATGCTGTTCGTACGCCACCGATGTGGAGTGGTCCTGTCGGACTTGGTGCAAAACGTACTCTAACTTTTCTATCAGCCATTTATATTTATTGTAAGTGTTATTAAATGTAAATCTGTTGCAAAAATATAAAAAAAAAGCGCTGTGACAAAACGACCAAGCTCGAATACACTGTTTTAAAGTGTAAAATGCGGGTGGCAGAATGTTCTTTTTGTCGCCAAAATGGGTATTAATACGAAACTTGGCATTTAATGCCCCTCGCCCTCACTTTTTCAGCTATGCAGTCCAGTTCCTCCTTTGTGGCTTTGCTAAGGCTCTGCGCGGGCGTGTCGCGGTCGATTGTGTAGATCATCACTTCCTTAGGGCCGATTTCCTCTATCGTTTCAAGCCACGGAGCAACATAGTCGTCAGTGACGTTCGACACGTCTTCGCCCTCCCATGTGCCGTGCAGGAACATCGTCTGTATGATACACTGTTTGCCAAAACGCTTCATGCTTTCGACTATACCAGGAAGGTTGAAATTGCCCGCAGGGCGGTCAACCCTATTGATAAACAGTTCCGATACGGTGTCAAGTTTCAGGATGTTGTTGTCTACCTTCATCAGTGCGTCAAAAACTTTCTCGTTCTGTATCATGGTCGAGTTGCTCAACACGCTCACTTTTGCCTCAGGGAAGAATCTGTTGCGCAGAGCAATTGTGTCGTCGATAATTTCCGCAAACTGGGGATGAAGCGTCGGTTCGCCATTGCCGGCAAAAGTGAACACGTCGGGGCGTATGCCTTCTGCTTCCATTTCTGACAATTTTTTGCTGAGAGCCTCCGCCACCTCCTGCCTTGTAGGCAGAGGACTGAGCGTGCGTCGCTCCTTGTTGAATCCACATTCACAATAAATGCAGTCGAACGAGCATCGCTTGCCATCGCCAGGCAAAAGATTAATGCCCAGCGATACGCCGAGTCGACGGCTCTGTATCGGTCCGAAAATCGGTGATTGGTGAAGTGCTGTCATGTTTTTTTGATGGTTTTAGATTTTATTTTGGCTCCTGCGTGCAAAGATAACAAAAAAGACAGCTATTCTCACGAATCGCTGTCTCACTTTAGTAAACTTATTATTAAACTAAACCTTAAATTCTGAAAAAGTTTTTTTCAGAAGCAAAATTGCAATATAAATCTTAATCAAGCAAATATTGCATGCGTTTCTTTAGATATTTTTTCTCGCTTGGGGCAGATAGGAATTTTTAATTCTGAATATGCTGATTTTTAGAAAGAAATATGTTTGCGAAACTATAGTGCGCTCTGCATCATGTATTAAGTATTGCTTATTTCACTATGAACTTGCGTCCGTTCTGGATGTAGATGCCCTTAGACAGCGTAGTCGTCTGAATCTTGCGGCCTGTGAGGTCGTAGATGCTGTCGTCCGACGTGCCTGACTCGCTACTGATTCCTTCTATTCCGGTAGACGAGCTTCCTGTATAGGTCAGTTTGAAGTTGTCAAACACAAGCCATGTAGTTCCGTTTGTAGGTTCCTTGATTCCGAAGGTGAGGTTATCGCCCTCAGCAACATAAATCTCTACGCTGAGCTTGCCGTATGCCGCATTGTTCATCTTGTCGCGCTCAGCGTCAAAGTTTGAAGTTGCACAGCTCTGTTTTACCACGTCCTTTACGGTTGTTTCGCCCGAAGTGGCGTAGAGGTAGCCAGTGTTCACGCCTTCGCCGTTGGCCATCTGGGTTGTTACGGTGTAGTAGCCGCTTGGCACGTCAAGAGTCTGCTGCATGCTGAAATCTGTACTATGCCATGTTTCTGCTGCGCCATTGAAACGTTGGTTCCCGAAGGTGCCTGTCACGTTCCACAATGCCCATGAGTTGCCGATGAATGCAGGGTTTTGCACTAAAGGTGTGGCGTCGATTGGGTTGTCCAAAGTTGCTCCTGCGAGAAGGTCGTTGTGGAACCGGCTCTTCTTTATTGCGAATATTTGGAATTGGCCTATGTCGTCGCCTGTCTTGTTGCACGCCATCTCTTCGCCCTCGACGAATCCGTTTTCAGGATACCACAATCCGAGCCAGTTGCCAGGATATGTGCCGTTCTCCACCGTCCAGGTGCTGCCTGTTGTTGAGAACAAGAACCGTGCCCAACTGATAGGGTAAGGTTGGTCATGAGTGCGGATGTTCCATGCTGCATTCATCTCGGTCTGGAGCAGAAGTCCGTCGTAATCGATGTTGCGCAGGCAGTAGCCGCCATCAAATGCTTCAAGTGTGAAAACCTTTGACATGTCGGTCAGCGGATTGACTGATGGCTGATAGAACAGTGCCTTGTTGCCGTTTTCTACGCCGTCGCTAAGACCCATCATGAGGTCTGCTTCGTCGCTGCATATCACGAAGTAACTGTCTGACAGAGCATTTGTTAGTTGCTCCTCTGTTACGATATGCGTATAGCCATTCTCTTCTGTAAGGATGTCTGTGAAGTAGCTGTGGCTTGCTTCCTTGAGCGTTATGGTGTAGGTGTATGTCTCGCCCTGGTATGTGGCGGTGTATTCACCTGCTTCCTTTATGTTTTCAACGTATAGTTCCGTGCCTTTTGTTCCGTCCTGCCAAACAACATCCTCTGGATTCATTGCGTCAGGAATGGTGAGTGTGAAGGTTACGTCAGAACCTGGGAACACCTCGGCTGTGTTGCTGTTGAGTAGTCCGCCGTCTACGGTGATGCTCTGTAAGGCTGGTACTACGTTGAGGTGGAATTTGCTTTCACTTACTGCTCCGCTTTGGCTGGCAAACTGACAGGTATATGTTCTGCTTGTAGTGATGTTAGGGATTACGACGATTGTGCCCTTCACTCCGTTGTCCCAAAGGTAGTCGTCGGTCCAACCTGTTACGGCTTCGGAGTAGAGGATGACGCTCTTGCCAGAAAGCACAGACTTCTCGGTGGTTCGTTCAATGACGCCGTCTACTGTTATCTCGTTTGTCATAGGGTCGGCATCGGCATCGCCTGCCACTGCAATGGCAAACGACTGCTTGCTCTGCTTGCCGTTGGCGGCAGTGTATGTCACACGGTAGATGTAGCTCTTGTCGGCTTTCACTGTGATTTGGCGTGTTGTCTCGCCTGTTTCCCACAGCCAGTTGCCTGTGTCTTCCGTTCCTTCAGGAAGTTGTGGGATAAGTGTGATGTCAGCGCCGTCGGCAGGGATGGCAAATGACTTGCCGCGCTCGTGTCTGTATTTCAGTCCGCCGAGGTTGGTCTGTTCCTTGTAGGTTACTCCCTTGTAGATGATGTCGCTTGAGAGAGGGGTGATGGCATCTGCCTTGTCTATAAGCGGTCTCCAGTGTGTGAGCGAGGTGAATCCTAAATGGTCGAAACCGCCTGAGTTGGCGCTGTAGTTGCCTCCACCTCCGTCCGGGCCAATCATTTCTCCTGCAACGCTTGCGTATTGGAGGTTTACTCCGCGCAAACCTTCGTAGTAACCAATGACACGGTCCCATGTAGGGCGCCATTCGCCGCCTCCGGCAGGGTTTGGTCCTGTCATGTGCCAACCAGCGCCTAACGCTCCGCGACAGTCTGAATAGTTGTAATTAATCCAAGGCAAAGTGGCAGGGTCAACTCCTGCAAAGTTCATTGCCGCAACAAACTCTGTACCAGCGGCAATGCGGTCGTCCATATATGCGAAAAGGTCGTCGCCTTGGTTGAAACCTATCTGACAGATGTCGAGTGCGCATCCAAGCGCCATGAGTGTGTGACCCTGGTCGCGTCCTGATTCCTGCATCTGTCCTAAATAACCGAACGGTCCGCGTTCGTCGGGAAGGACAACAGGGACGAGGTTGCCGATGAACTCGTCACAGCCATCGTTGACTATCATGCTGAGCTTTGAACGGTCTTCCTGGAATGTGCCCTGATGGTCATACTTGTAGAACGACACGCCCTGGTTGTACATGTGGACGTCGTCGCAGAGGATACCGATGGACATGACGCAAAGCACGTTGCAGAGTCCCCAGTTTGACCAGTAGTGGCCTGGGCGTTCGCCCATGTTAGGATTGTGGAAGTTGCTCCATGTGTCGTGGCGGCGGCGCAGGAAGTCGATAGACGGGTTGTACCACACCTTTACCATCCACTTCTTGAATCGCTCGAAGTCCTCTGGCGCCCAACCGTCGTAGTCGCGCATAAGCTCAGCGGCATTGGCGAACCCGTAGCCGTAGAGTCCGGCAGCAAGTGACACGTTGGTGTTTCCTGTGACAGCCTCTGTCACGTCGCACCACTGCATGAGAATGCCCACAGCCTTGTCGGCATGAGCGCGGTCGCCGCTGATCTTCCAGCGCAGCGCATTCTGGTATGCCATGGCAGCACCGCGTGCCGCATTCATGTAGTTGTCGCCCGACAGTCCGCGCTGAACAAATGGGGTAGGCCACGTAGCTACGTTTGACTGAGAGTATTGGTTGGCACAGAGAATATTCCAAGCGCGTACCATATAGTCGTTCTTTTCCTCAAAGATGAGTTTCTTGGCACGGTCGATGTCGGCCTGTGTCACGAGGGCGCCTGGGTGGACAAATCCCTTGTTGCCTGGTTTATAGTCGAACTTGACCTTAGGGGTGAATCCCGCTGTTGTCTTCAAGTGAGCAAGAGCCGACTTGAGGTTGTCTTCATACTCGTCAATGAGCGTCTGCGAACCGCGTCCGCTTCCCACAGCCAACTCAGCAGTTGTCAGAGCATCCTGCAGTTCGGCAATGGCGTTAGGGGCATATCCCGAAGCCGAACCAATAAAAGCCTTGCATGCCTCCATAGTGGCTTTGAGCGAAGTGAAATCGCCCGTTGTTCCATAGTTTTGCTCGTATTCAAGCTGATTAGCCACATCGGCAAGCATTGCTACCGTCTCGTCACTGACGGCAGCGTTGTAGATACGGAAATCGGTAATCTTGGTGTTTTTCAGGTACACATCGCCAGGGAAAGCAGGCTTGCCCAGCCACTGTGCAGCAGGCACCGTAGTGAATAAGTTTTTCAGTATAGGCATAGAAGCATTGCTCTTCATGAGTCGGCCATTGAGGAAGAGCTCGCCGTAAGAGCCCTTCTGTCTGTACAGCATGTGCATCCATCGGCCCCTCTCGGATGTTCCCCCAATTTCCAGTCCAGCCTCGCTGTCCCAACCGTTAGTCGCGATGGCAAGGCGCTGAGCGTTGACTCTATATGATATGTACGGACCAGCCGTTGCCGAATTCTCAGTCAGTTTTGAGAAGGTCCACAAATGATTGCCTGCACCGCCAATGTCAGTGCCCTCAGCCACATTGTAGCAGATGGATATAGTGAAGTCTTCCAATGCGGAAACAACCTTGCCCACATTGTTGTACATCTCAAAATATCCGTTGTCCTTGCCGAGATCCAGATATTTCCATTTACCCAGCGAATCAATCTTCGCAGAGTTGAACATTCTGCCTGGAGCTCCCGAAACAGCGTCTCTGATGACGGAGTTCTTGATGGTGGCGAAATCAAATCTCACCTTTAAGTTCTCCTCCTCTTGTCCAGTTGCGAAAAGGGCAACCATGAGGAAACATAAAATAGAAGCGATTCTTTTCATCTGATATATGTTTTTTTAGTTTTTAGTGACCCAGTTGACAATAGTGTAACATCTTACATCGCAAAATTATGTATGTACATTATATAGTCAACGGCATTATTGTCTTAAACCAACTGCAACAATAGTCTAAAATCCATTTTATACGATTGTTGCGCCTGTTTGATATAATTGTTGTATTAGAATGGGGTAAAACCAGCAAATTGCTTCTGCCTAAAATATAGTTAAACAAAGATTTCTCGACTACAAATATATGAAAAAACGACAAAAACATCCCTGTTTCTCACTCGAAAAATATCGAATTGTCACTCGATGAGTCTCAACTTCTCGCTTGAAAAGTTCTGATTCCCCGCTCGAAAGTTTCTGACCCTTCGATAAAAACTATAAATAAAACTTATATTTGTAAGAATAAAAGTAATATTTATATAAATAAAATCATTATTCGTACGAATATTACTTTTATTTATACTTTTCTCCGCAGTGCCGCAAAATAAAAACTTCGGTGGTGGTAGTTTTCTACCTCGGTAGCGCATGAAAACAAAAAAAGACAGCTGTTCTCACGAATCGCTGTCTCACTTTAGTAAACTTATTATTAACCTAAACCTTAAGTTATGAAAAAGTATTTTTTCGAAGGCAAAATTGCAACTAATTTCTTTATCTCGCAAATATTACCGATGTTTTTTTAAACATTTTTTCACAAACGGAGTTGTTGTGGGATTTTTGCTTATGAAACAAGACTTTTCAGTGCGTCCTATTGTGGACTTCAAAATTGTTATTTGCTTTCGTAGTATTTTTTCAGAACGTAGAAGGCCTGTTTCTTCATGCCTTTCTCGGAGATGAGTCCCTTGCGGTTCCATCCGTCCTGCACTTGGTGTAGTTGGCGCAGAGGCGACATGAAGTCGCACAAGATCCACGGAGTCATTCCTGAGAGTCCGTCAATTTTGTCAAACATGGCAATACTTTCCTCATATATATATGCCTGGAACTCTTCGCTCCATACGGTCTCTTTGTCGCCGTGCAGTCCCTGCAGTGCGCCGCCTCCGAACTCGCTCACGATTACAGGCTTTTCCAATCCCATCTTGAAGGTTTTGTCCCTGCATTCTGCAGGCGAACCGCCGTACCATCCAAGGTATTCGTTGAGGCTGATGATGTCGAGTTTCTGCATAATCGGGTCGTTGTATGTGTAGACAGCGTCAGGATGTCCGTCCCTTCCCTGGTCTTTCTTGCATGCTGCCGAGAGCAGACGTGTGGAGTCGAGACTTCTTACATAATCAGCCAGTTCGCTAAGGAACTTGTTGCGATCGGGCACCACAGCAGTTTCATTGGCTATGGACCAGATGATGCTGCTGGCGCGGTTGTAGTCGCGGTCAATGAGTTCCTTGAATTGTTGTTTTGCTTTTTCCAGCACTTTAGGGCTATGCCATTGTATTCCCCAATAGAGCGGGAGTTCCTCCCAGAGCAGGATTCCCTCCTTTTCGGCGAGGCGCACAAGATTCTCCTGGTGCGGATAGTGTGCCAGACGCAGGAAGTTACATCCAAGTTCCTTTGCCCATCCTATCACGAGCCGTGCATCCTCGATTGAGTTGGCGCGAGTGCGTCGCAGAGGATTCTCGTCGTGCAGACAGATTCCTTTGAGGAACACAGGCTCGCCGTTGAGAAGTATCTGCTTGCCTTTGGTCTCTATGGTGCGGAATCCGATTAGGTCGCTGATGGTATCGCTTCCTGCAATGATGCGCACGTCGTATAGTTTTGGATTCTCAGGCGACCATAGTTGCAGGCGTTTGGCATCGAGGGTGAAGTCCGTCTTTCCGTCGGTTCCCACGCTTACGCTCTTTTCAATTTTGAGTTCAGGAATCTGTACGCGAGCGGTCTGAGGCATATCCTTTCCAGAGAGGAGCAGTGTGCCGTTGATTTTGCGCACCTTGCTGTTGAGTGTCGACTTGTCGAGTGCTATGTAGTAGTTGCTCACGAAAGTCTTTGGCGTTTCGACGAGCAGCACATCGCGAGTTATGCCTCCGTGGTTGAACCAATCGGCCACCTCGGCAGGGATGCGGTCGGCACGTCGTCCGCCGTCCACACCGATGATGAGGAAGTTGCCCTCCTTCTTCATCAGGTCGGTCACCTCGTAGCAGAACGGTGTGAATCCGCCTTCGTGGCGTCCGAGACGCTTGCCGTTGAACGTCACCGTAGAGAGATAGTTGGCGGCACCGACATATACGAAGTAGCGCTTGCTGTCATCAAGGTCGGGCTTGTCGAACAAGCGGCGGTACCAGATATTGCTTTCGTAATACATCAGTTCGGGTTTCTGCGTGTTCCAGCTGCCAGGCACCCACAGCGTCTGTGCCGGATTGAAACTGTACTCCACGCGGTCGCTCTTGTCGCGCGGCACTGCATTGCGGTAAATCTGCGTGTTGCCCATAGACTCGGTGCGGAACGGGTCGAGCACGTATTCCCATTTGCCGTTCAGACAGATGTTTGTGCGGTTCAAGGCGTTGCCTATAAATATGTTTCTTTCTTGTGCGTCGATACTGCTGTTTGCCAGAAGTGCAAGCATAGCGGAAATGATGATATTCTTGATTCTCATACCGTTTGGGTTTGTGTTGTTCATTATGTATCCTACGCAAATATAGTAATATTTATTAATAATGAAGAAAGGTGGAGTGCCAATTTTGACACACCCTCCTACACTTACATCATTGTTCCCATTATCGTCCCCGTTCCCGTCATCGTTATAAGGCCTCTTTTCCTCGTCATCCTGAACGTTAGTGAAGGATCTCAACTAACAGGTCCTAAACTACAGATCACACAGATTTTCACAGATTAATTCTTTTAATACGTTGCTTTTAATCTGCTTGAATCCGTGAAATTTGTGGTCTTTATCACGTTGTACAGTAGTGCCGCCCGCCCGAAAATGATAGCACCGCAGAAGAAAATTACCTCCACCTCGGTAAGTATTTTCCACCACCTCGGAGAAAAGTATAAATAAAACTTATATTTGTAAGAATAAAACTAATATTTATATAAATAAAACTATTATTTGTACAAATATTACTTTTATTTATAGTTTTCAGCGGAGGGTCGGGAAATAAGGTGCGAGGTGTCGGTGATTTTGCGCCGAGGTGGAGCGGACTTTTCAGTGCGTTAGTGCTGGTTTATAGCGAAATAAGAGAATTGGGAAGTCCTCGTTGTACTCTCTTTGGAGATGAGTTGGCAGTGATGGATGTGGAACATGTAGGGACTGGGCGTGCCCTGTCCGTTGTAGTCGTGTTGTAGGGGCATCCCTTGCGGGTGCCCTATTCAGGAGTTAAAGGAGTTAGGAGTAAAGGAGTAAAGTAGTAGGGACGCAATGTATTGCGTCCGAGGGATTTAAGTTGTAGGGACAAGGCGTGCCCGTACCCTTATTTGTGTTTGTCCTATGAATGGACCTATTTTATGAGGTGTTTCTGTCCGTTAATGATATAAATGCCTTTGGAGCGTGGCATGCCGCTTAGTTTGCGCCCTGTGAGGTCGTAGATGCCTTCTGTGGCATTATGTGTCTTTTCGGTGTTTATGCTTTCTATGGCTGATGGCATTTCGGTGCCGAGGTAGTAAAGTTCGAAGTTGTCGAAGACAGTCCAGCTGGTTGTTGGGGATGTTGTAGTTTTCTTTACTCCTATGCGCAGTGTGCCGTCGGTGACTTCAACAAGGAGTTTGTTCTTGTAGAGGTCTGCAGAGAACATTGCTGATGCGGCGTTCATGGTTGAAGGTATGGTGCCGCTTTTGGTAGTGACTGATTCGTCCGAAGGTATACTGTTATGGTCGGCGTGTTCGAATATTGACATGAGCGGCGTGGAAACTTCGTTGGCATAGAGCGTTGCTTGGAGTCGCTCATCGTCCTTTTCTCGATATGTTGACGCAAGGGTCGCCGAGCTGTAGCGAAAGAATCCCTGTGCGCGGAGTTCATATACTCCGTTAGGGATATTGGTCAAAGTCTGATAGATGTCAAAAGACGGCGTTGTTGCTTGTACGCACATATTAGTCACGTCGCCTCCAGTTTCGTAATCGCCTATCCAGTTGTTGCCTACTCGTGTGTCGTTGCGTCCGAAGTTCTGTCCTTTAATGAGGAATGTGGCGTCGGCAGGATTCTCGGCAGTAGCGTTTGCAAAGTCGGCAAGGAGGTCGCTCTTTTTCAGCATGTGCCATCTTGCTGCCGATGATAAGGAACTTGTCATGTTGGGGTTGACGATGTCGCTGCCGTTGTTTGCTCCCCAGTATTTGGAGTTGCAGTAAATTGCCCAGTTTACGGAGTCGCGCTGTATGAGTCTGAACTCGGTGAGTCCGGAGTCGAGGTATCCGTTTGCTCCTGCGTAGTGGTTAGTGCTGCCGTTGCTGAGTTTGGAGTCGATAGCAATTCTTCCGTTGGGCAGTTCCACAAGGTAGAAGTCGAATGGGTGGGGGCTAAGTATTGCTTGCGTACCCCAGCTTTTTCCTCCACTGAGGTATGTGCCTGTCATGGAGTTGCGAAAATATACGGCGTCGCCTCCATTTTCGTAGTCTTCAATGATTTGTGAATCCAGGGCATCTGTGCCGTAGTACTTGACACGCACGTTGTCGATGCCCATCCATTTGTAGTTCTTTTTGTTTGAACGCAGTCCGATGCGCAGTTTGCCGTCGGTGACAAATACTGTTACGGAATACTCCGCTGGCGAGGTGGTAGTAATGTTGCACGTGTTCTGGTTGGCAAATAGTTGCACTGCCGTGTCGTCATCTTTAGCACCTCCGATGAGACCGTTTCTGAAAGTTGCTGCAGTAAGGCGGTAGGTGCCATTTGGTACTTTGAGTTCTTGAACGATCTCTCCTGTGAACGATTCAGCATCCCAACTCTCATAGAAGTTGCCGGTGATAGCGCCGCTCTGATTTGATGCAATCTTGCGGTTCATGGCATCGGTGCTGTTTGTCCATGCCGTTGTGGAGTAGTCGAATCCTGCATTCAGCACCATGACGTTTGCAGGCGAAGTCAGGCTGTATTCTTTTTTGTACTGCATGACTACTCGCAGTTCGTCACCGCTGTCATCGACTACGAATAGTTCTGGATGGCGCTCAAAGTGCTGTGCGGCAAGGTCAATGTTTCGGTTGCTGTGTATGGACATGAGCAGTTGTCCGTCAAAGGTGCGGAACAGCATGCCGTGGCCGTGGTTGTCGGGGGTGATAGGGCATTTGGAGTGAGACCACTTGCCGCTGAGTTTTCCGTTGTCGGAATATGACACCCCCTGTACATATACTCCCGAGCGCCAACCAGTCCATATCATTCCGAGTCGACCTGTCTGAGTGCGGAACATGAAGCACCCGTCAGTGACTGCATCGGTGTTCCATGCTCGTCCGTCGCTGGCGCGGCAGATGTGGCGCGACTCGCCTACTGTACCTGTCAGGTCAGGCTTGAGTTCGATGTATTCGATGGCTCCGTCGCCTGCCTGCACCCATTCGTAGCAGTAGATGAGATATAGTTTGCCGTCTTCTTCCCAAATGGTTCCGTCAATAGCCATTTTTGATGCAGGGAGGTATAGCGCGTCACCTCCCTCGATAGGGCTGAACGGTCCTGCAGGTTTGTCGCTTTTTAGTATATGTATGCTTCGGCGCACATGGTTGGTGCCTTCGGTCTTGGCATTGTGGTTAGTAAAAGTAACCACGTCGTAGTATGCTCCGTTTTTATAGTATAGTTCCGGCGCCCATATTTCGCCAGGTGACGGAGCTGTGTGGTTCTTTCCCACCCACGCAATGCTACCCGTCCTCAATGCCCATGGTTGTGTGGTCCATAACTCCAGGTCGGCACTCTTGAAAATATCACCTGCTGTGCCAGTCATGTAGTAGTTCTTGGTCACGGGGTCAGCCATAATGGCAGGGTCGCTGAGATTGATGTCGCTTCTGAGCATTTGTGCGTTTGCCGATGAGAGGCAGGCTATGAGTGCAATGGCACTTGACAGTTTTTTTGTCTGCATGTTTTATAGGTTTCATGATTTGTTGTCGCAAAAATAAATATTTAGATTTATATTTGTCAATCAGGGGTGTTTCTAATATTCGTCATTTTGTATTAAATGAATGATAATTGTAAAAACTGAACGATAGTGATATAAGTCCTTATGCAAGTTTTTCCTATTTTTGCAATGATTTAAACTTGATGATTGATGGCATGTCTAAGAAAGTAATAGCGTTGATCTTGTTTGTGCTTATGGGGTTTGTGTTTATGCATGCACGGTCTCAAAGCAAAGCGCCATACATAAAGCACTATGGGACTGACTGCGGATTTAACAGTCCAAGCATCAATTGCATAGATCAGGATGAGGACGGTTTCATATGGATAGGTTCGAACACTGGCCTTACCAGGTTTGATGGATGTCATTTCAAGAATTTCCCTTTAGTGGGGACGAATGAAAGCGCATTCAACAAGCAACCTCGAAACTTGCTTGTCAACGGCAAGGAGATTTTGGTGGGAACTATGCGTGGGCTGTATGTTTTTGATATGAAGAGCGAAACTTTCGCTTGCATTAACGATAGTGTTCCTTCATTGACGAATTATATACGTGGTTTATGGAATGACAATGGTTGTGTCGTGCTGACTGATGGCGATAGTGTTTTCCGTCTTTATCGTAACCCTGCACGCATTGTGCCTTTGCGAAAGGATGAGGCGCGTATGCAGCTGGATAAATATTATTATAAAATAAAGGACTATGCAGATGGTATAGATTGGGGAGACTACAAAAATGCCGTAACCGTGTCGATGCGCGATCGTGAGGGCGGCATATGGGCTGGTATATTCTATGATGGATTGTATTATTATAGCGACCGCCTGCAGATGTTTTCACAGGTGAAGTCTGTCGGTGTTCAGCCCGTTGTCGTGAGAAATATTTGTGTGGCGGAGTCAGGGACTGTATATGTAGGTTCAGAAGACCAAGGTGTGTTTGCCTTTGATGGAGCATCGCAATGTCTGCAACCTCTTGAAGGGATGGTTTGGGATGGAACTCCTGCGCCTAAGGAAATTCATTCGCTTGTTGCCGACGGAGACACTTTGTGGATTGGTACATTGTTGGACGGCATTTACATGTATGACATGCGAAGGGGTGTAATTGTAGACAATATAAAAGGTGACGGAATTCGAGGTCTGAATTGCAGCCATGTGGTACAGATGTTTCGTACTGCCGAAAGACATGTGATTATAGGTACTTTTGACGGTTTGTACATCTATGATCGTGATTCTAAGTGTTGTGTTATGGTCAAGGGAACTGAAGGGCACTTTGTCCATAGCATAGTGCAGGACACTGATGGCCAGGTGTGGGTTGGCTCTCTTGGAAGTCCGATGTGCAATATAAAGCAGAGCGATGGCAAGTGGGAAGCGATAGATTCTTCTGTGTTTGATTATCCTTGCGTCACTTCCATGTTGGTTCTGCGCGACGGAAGCATACTTGTTGGTACCGATAACAACGGTTTGTGGAGAATTGAGCGTTCTGATAAAAGAGAGGATGGAGATGAATGTACAAATATTATAGAGTATTCACGACTTGGCAGTTCGGTAAACCATATAATGGAGGATGATGCGGGACGACTGTGGGTTACTACTTTTAATGGTCTGTTTTGTTATGATACGAGCAATGACAGACTTGCCCATTTTACTTCTGATGACGGACTTACGACTGACCATTTCAATTATGCTTCGGGATATATCGGAAATGACGGAATGGCTCTTGTAGGTTCATATGACGGACTCACTTCGTTTTATCCTGTGGCGTTCACTTTTATGGACAAACCGTTGAATCCGGTATTCACAAACATAAATATAGGCGGTAAGGATACGTTGTCATTGAAGGAGTTGACTCTCAACTACGACACTCCGTCGTTTTATGTCGATTATTCCGTGCCTACTTATGCCTATCCTAATACGGTGTATTATCGATATAAACTGGAGGGGACTCCTGATGCAGAGTGGATTATGTCTGGTGATGATGACCAACGGATTTTCTTCAGTCATTTGTCTGATGGACAATATCGTTTGCACTTGCAGGCCAGTTATAACCCTAATCGTTGGGAGGGCGATACCGCTATAATGGACATAACCATACGTGCTCCGTTTTGGCGCAGCGGTTGGGCTTATGTGTTGTATGTGTTGGCCATTTTTGCTATCTTAGTTGTATCCTATATAATATGGAAGCAACGTTCTGAGCGTAACGCTTTGAAGGAGCAGATAGCCAAATTGCTTGAGAACCGCGAATATCTGCGTTCTACTAAAGCACCTTCGCCTTACGCAATGGCTAAGGAGATTGTGTCGAATAAGATAGAAAACGGTTTTTTGGAGCGTGTCGATGCCTATCTTGAGGAAAACATTTGCAACAGGAACTTGTCGGTTGAGACGCTTGCAGAGCATATGAATATGAGTAACAGCACGTTGTACCGCAAAATGAAATCGGCATCATCGCTTTCGCCTAACGACTACATTCGCCTTTATCGCCTTAATACGGCAGCGCGGATGCTGAATGACGGATGCCAAATTAAGTTAGTAGCAGAAGATCTGGGATTTTCAAGTGTGTCATATTTCACAAGCAGTTTTGTGAAGCATTTTGGTATCACTCCGGGAGAGTATAGGAATAAAAGTATAAAGTTAAAATGATAGGAATATGAACAAGTTTCTTTTTATACTTAAAGCAATGGTATTGTTTGCCATACCGATGATGTCGCAGACAAGTTTTGATCAGCCAACTCAGGTGTTTCTCATGCACATTAGTGGCAATCATTTGGAGAAGGACGGAAATGGCAGGGGTGTGCTCAAGGCTCCTAACACTTCTGGGGCGCAGATGATGACTTTCATACCTGACGGCAGTGGCTACTATAGCATCATGGCCGGCGAGGGACTGGGGTATCTCTCTCTTGACGGCAGCTGGAACACTTTGTTTATCGACGAAGCAAACAGTGACAATGCCAAATATTCAATAGAGTCGGTATCGCAGTATCTGGTGAAACTCCGTTGCAAGGCAAACGGCAAGTACCTCGGCACAAACGGCACGGCGGTTGGAGAGTGGGCTTATTCCGACAAGAGCGGTGAGGAGTCGAACCATCATTGGTTCTTCAGCGACAAGGTTAATGCCGTGCTTCCTGTAGATACGACAACCTATCTGATTAATCCGCATATAGTGCGTCAGCACTTTGACGGTTGGGGTGTGTCGCTTTGCTGGTGGGCACGCATGTGTGGTGAGTGGGATGACGACAAGATAGACGAAATCGTAACTTGGCTCGTAAGCCCTACAGGACTAAACAACCGCATCTTCCGCTATAACATCGGTGGCGGCGATGATCCGCTCAATCGGAACTGCACGGAGCATCACATGGGCGAGGGTAAAGGACTGCGTGCAGAGATGGAGGGCTTCAAGGACTTCAGCGGCGACGAATATCATTGGGATCGCGATGCGGGTCAGCGAAAGATTATGCTCAAGATCAAGGAGAAACGCCCAGATGCAATATTTGAGGCATTCAGCAACTCCGCCCCATACTACATGACCTATAGCGGTTGTGTGGCGGGCAATACTAATGCCGGCAAAGATAATTTGCGGCCTGAATACTACGAAGAGTTTGCCCATTACCTAGTTGATGTTTGCAAGCACTACAAGGATGTATACGGCATTGAGTTTAAGACTCTTGAACCTTTCAACGAACCTGTCACCAACTACTGGGGTGCAAATGGAAGTCAGGAAGGATGCCATTTTGATGCGTCCTCGCAAGTGAAGTTCCTCAAGGTCCTAGCCCCTATACTCAAGGAGTCAGGACTATCAACAGTTATTTCCGCGTCTGACGAAACGAGCGTGAGTCAGTCGGTCAGCACTTTCAAAACCTATGCGTCAAGCGGAGTTCTTCCTTTAGTTGGTCAGTGGAACACCCACACCTACGGAGGTAACAATGCAGACCGTGCACGCATTAGCCATCTTGCTTATCAGGCGAAGAAACCTTTGTGGATGAGTGAAGTGGGCGAAGGAGGAAGCGGCATAGGCGGCAACCTCAATCTTGCGCAGAAACTCATTGACGATATGCGCTACATCCAACCTCGGGCATGGATTGACTGGCAATATATGGAAGAGAACAACGACCAATGGTGTACCATCAAAGGCAGTTTCAGCAATCAGACATACTCGAAGGTTAAGAACTACTACGTGCGCCAGCAGTGTACACGCTTCATCAAGGAGGGCTACGACATTGTCACTTCGCTCAATGGCAGCACTCTCGCTGCGGTCAATCCTACGCGCGACACCCTTGTTGTGGTGGTGCTTAATGAGGGCGCTAAAGCTGTGCATAACATAGATTTGTCCTTCTTTGAGGATGTGAAGTACAAGTACAAGGCAAGGGCATATCGCACTTCTGCAACAGAGAACGTTGCTGCAATCACCGATTTCAGACTGAAGGATAACATCATTACTATTGCTCTGCCGTCGCAGAGCATAACAACCTTTGTCATTGCCGTGAAGGCGAAGGGTAGTAGCGTGAATATTGGCCAGGAAGGACGTGAGTTTCTCATAATCCCGCGCCACGAAAACGGACGCGCTGTTTCTGCTAACTCTGCCGGCAAGGCTACCATCCAAGACATCAATGTGGCCGATTCCGCTCAGCGGTGGACCTTCACGCGACAGGACGGGGCGTATATCCTGACCAATGCCAACGGGCTCACTCTTACATCGAAGCGAGCCAGCGGAAGCACGTCGCTCACTGCCCTGAAAGGCGATGCTGCCGAGCAGACGTTCCTGGTGGAAAGCGTCGATCCGGTATATTTCAAGATACTCTCCACCTATGAACCCGCCTTCGGTCTGGACCTCGTTAATGAGAAGACTTCTGCAGGGACAAGCGTGGCGATGTGGGAATACGGCGACACATCAACGCCTACGCATCGCCAGTGGATGCTGTTCCCATTGCCTTCTGCCCTCGACGATGAGGCTAATGCCATTGAGGAGCATATCGCTACAGCAGACGGAGCGAACGCATCCAAGGCTTCTGTTCATGACGGCATCTACGACCTTTCCGGAAGATGCATCAGGAGCGACGTCCGCAGCAAGGAGGCGTTCGACAATCTCCGCCCAGGCATATATATCCTGCGCCAAAACGGAGTGGGCAAGAAATTTATCAGTTACTAATTGACTTTAATCATACAGCAAAACAATAACGACATGAAGGATTTTAAGTATTACACCCCTACCGAGGTGATTTTCGGTGAGAACTCAGAAGAGAAGACAGGACGTCTGGTGAAGAAATACGGCGGCACGAAGGTGCTTGTGCATTACGGCGGCCAGAGCGCGATAAAGTCGGGACTGCTCGACAAGGTGTGCGGCTTGCTCGCTCAGGAAGGCATTGAATATTTCATGCTCGGAGGCGTTGTACCAAATCCTCGCCTGTCGAAAGTTCATGAAGGTATCGAACTCTGTCGCAAGGAGGGCATTGACTTCATCCTTGCCGTTGGCGGCGGCAGCGTCATCGACTCAGCTAAGGCCATAGCATGCGGAGTGCCTTACGAAGGCGACGTGTGGGACTTTTATCTTGGCAAACTCCATGCCAAGGAGTGTCTGCCAGTGGCAACGGTGCTGACCATCCCTGCCGCAGGCAGCGAGATGAGCGAGTCGAGCGTTATTACCAATGAAGACGGCGATGTCAAATTGGGCTATTCCAACGACATCACCCGTCCTAAGTTTGCCATCATGAACCCTGTGCGCACATTCACTCTTCCGCCTTACCAGACAGCAGCAGGAGTGACCGATATGATTATGCACACTATGGAGCGCTATTTCACTCACGACGATGATATGACACTGACCACCGAGGTGGCAGAGGCTGTGATGTGCACCCTCATGGACAGCGTGTTTGCCGTGCTCAAGAATCCTGAAGACTACCGCAACCGCGCGCAGATAATGTGGGGAGGCAGCATTGCCCACAACGGACTGACAGGATGCGGAGTGAGCGACGACTGGGCTACACATCAGTTGGAACACGAACTCAGCGGCATGTTCGACGTTACTCACGGAGCAGGTCTCGCAGCCGTATGGCCTAGTTGGGCTCGCTACGTCTACAAGGAGAACGTGAGCCGTTTCGTGCGCTTCGCCGTCAATGTCATGGGTGTGACAAACGACTTTACCGACCCAGAAGGCACTGCTCTCAAAGGTATTGAAGCTATGGAACGTTTCTACCATGCCATCGGAATGCCTGTTAACATCCACGAACTCATAGGCCGCGACATCACCGACGATGAAATCAAGGAGATGGCACGCAAGTGCAGCCGCGACTACAAAGCCACACAAGGTTGCTTCAAGGTGCTCGACCATGCCGATATGGAGGCAATCTACAAGATGGCGAGATAAAACAAGCAAATCCTGAAAATACTTGACAATGAAACTCAAGAACATCATTGCAGCCCTACTGCTCCTGCTCCTGACGACGGGAGCGTCGGCGCAGGGCATCACGTTCCTTCCCGAAGGAGCAACCTTCAGCCAGGCGGTAGAGTTTGCGCAGCGCGACGGACGCAAGATTTTCCTCGACTGCTACACCTCATGGTGCGGACCATGCAAGATGATGGCGCGCGACATCTTTCCGCAGAAAGAAGTGGGTGACTTCATGAATCCGCAGTTCGTCTGCATCAAGATTGACATGGAGAAGGGCGAAGGTCCGGAACTCATGAAGCGTTTAGACATCACAGCCTTCCCTACATTCATCATCTTCAGCAGCGACGGCAAGGAAATAGGCCGCTGGATGGGCGGAAGCGACGCTGCCACCTTCATCCAAAAAGTCAGGGCAAACAGTGCCGGAAGTTCTTCAGCCAGCATGGACGAACGCTTTGCCAATGGCGAGCGCGACCCCGAATTCCTCAGCGGCTATCTGCAGACCCTCGGAGCGAAATTCAAGCGAGTGCAAGCCAATGAAGTGGCAGAAGCACTGCTCAACGGCAAGGCAGAGACTTTCGCTTCCGACGAGTATCTGCGCAAGGTGTTCATGTCATACCTCCGCAACCCGTTCCACCCCGCATTCATCTATACCGCCAAGAATCCCGAACCGCTAAGCGAAGTTCTCGGCAAGGAAATGGTTGCCAATAAACTGCAGAGTGTATGGACCAGCTACCCCCGCACTCTCATCGTAGAGAGAGGCGACACCGTCGTCATGGATGAAGGAAAATGGCAGTCACTGCTGAGCCTCATGGACGAATGCGATGTTGCCGATCGTGAAAGGATACGTCTGACAACCTTGTTAGCATATGCGGAAAAGCGTGCGGACTGGGCTGCATATGTAGGTTATCTCAAAGAATATTATGCCAACAAGAACCTTGACATCAACGATCTCGAATTGTGCAAGCTCTGCAAGCCTGTTGCGGAAACATGCACAGACACCTCTATACGCAGCGAACTGAAACCGATACTCCAGGACCGTCTTGCAAAATTGCGTTCGGGCGAGCGCGAACCCCTCCGTAAGATTGGCAACATGACCCTTTCGGGCAGCATGGATAAAGCCATGGAGATGCTCATAGAGAAATTGTAGTACATAGCCTTATAAAGGAGAATAAATCCCCCGTTTGAAACGATGGGGACTGGCATTATTTGATCTTCGGTCTTTCTCCTTCGCACCTCGGCAACACTCAAGAAAACTTGGCATTGCTCTCGGTTTGGCGTCGGGTGAGTATGTTAATACTCTTGCCGAGCACTTACTCCCGCCCGGCTTGGGAGGTTAGTGAGCAGGAGAGGCATCACCCTCTTCCTGCCCTATAACTTATTATATTGCTTTATTCCGGATTATAATAGCCACTCTCGTCGCCAATCTTTACAGTACCGCCGTTGCCGTCGCTGACCCATACGCCACCGAAAGCGTCATACTTATAAATACTGCCATCATTTCCTCTACCGAGAGCATAACCCTGAGACTCATTAAAGTCTGATGGGAGCCATGTAGGAATCATCTCATCCAGTTCCGCCTGAGTTACATCGGTAAAGATAATCTTTCCCATATTAACATAGCCATGGGAAAAGCCGATGCCCGATCCTATCACTGCTGCATACCAATTTTTTGTACTAACAGCCATAGAAAGATTCAATTCGGTATTTGTAATGACAATATCTCCCAGAGAACCGGATACAAATACATGGTGATTAGCACCCGCACCGATTACAGAAGCAAGTCCGTCACCGTTGTTGGCTGCTGTAATCTGAGAATCTTTAAGGGTTATATTACCCATTGTGCTACCAACATAACCTATGCCGATTGCTGGTGCATGCGAGGTGTCTTCATAATAACCACCTTCCGCAACGATGATTGAATTTTCAATGAGGATGTCACCCATTGATCCATCCGATGTACCTATGGCAGCACCGCTGATACTGGTGTCAGCCCTAATAATCATATTTGAGTCCGCTGATACTTCCTTTGAACTTCCCGTAGCATCCACACGGGCATTGCGGATGGTAATATCACCTACTGTAACGCCACCGTTGGCACCAATACCAGCGTTGCCATCTGTAGCCGTTACGGTCAGCTTGTTGTTCTCTTTGGTAAGATCGCCCTCGATGATTACGTTAGAGCCGTTGCCAAGCGAGATACCGCCTTTCACGGTGTGCTCCGCATTGCCTTCAACAAGGAGCGTCAAGGTCTTACCGTCAGCAACGGTAATTAATCCATTGAGTTTCACACCGCCTGTGCCGACCTCGAATATTACGGTTGCATCTGCGGCGACATTCAATGTGAGATTGTATTCGTTGCCGTTGCCAATGATTCTTCCATTGCTACTAATTTCAACAGTTTCACCTTCGCTATATTGGGACAAGTCTATGACAGGTCTAGCATCCAATGCATAGCTCTTATTGTGCTCTGTGCCACCTGGATTCTTATCTGCGGTGAAGGTATAGCTAGCAAATGTTACATCGCCCTGCTTCACGCTTACCGTTGCATCCTCTGCAAACACTCCATAAAGGAAAGCGTTGCCGTTATTGTCAGTGGTAAGGGTGTATGCCGCTGTTGCTACCTCGGTCGCTCCTGCCGGGGTGAAACCGGTAGTGGTTACGGTCAATTCCTGGCCGGCTTCTGATGCTAAACGCAGACGGCTGTAGGTGCGAGTGACATCTTTGAAGGAAATACTTACATTAAGACCGTCAACAGTCGTTTTTGCAGGGATGTACTCTGCCATACCATACAGTTTGCCGCTGGCAAGACCGATGCTTCCGTCTGACTTTATCTCGCAGTCGGGTGCATATAGGGCAAGGACCCCAGTAATGTCAGAGCTGGCAAGAACTTTATCATTCAGAGTCCACACTCCTGATAAGTATTCAAGTGTGTAGCCCTGTTTCTTTCCACTCTCGAATGATATGGACAAAAGCAGTTTGTCACCTTCCTCCCACGCTGTCTTACCGACATCTTGTGTGCCGATAACACGGGTGTCGGGGCTTTCACCAAAAGCAGGGAAATCGCTTACCACGAATTGCAGATTACCATTACCGGCAGGCTGCAACACCTCATCCAATTCGTTGCTGCACGATGCAAATAAAGATGAAAGTGCAAAGATGAAAGATGAAAGTTTCATCCAATTCAGTATATTATTCTTTCGCATATTCTTTATTGTTTAAGATTCTTCACTTCGTTCAGAATGACAAATAGTGATTGTCGTTCCGAGTGACAGGGAGATTACATTAAGTCGTTTTCATTGTTCCAGCCGTCTCCGAACGGGCTGTCAAAATCGCTCGTTGATATTTGCTCGATAGTCACCTTGTCCTTACCCACTTTCACGCTGATAGTATAGTGGATGCCGCTGGACAGCACCTCGGTATCGTCAGTAGTCTCGGCATTATCCAATAAGGCAGTAAGGGTGAAGAGGCGACCGCTGTCTG
>Ga0233374_1000063_pt1 | contig 29991 bp, 27 predicted proteins | sample ElkDunMinimDraft_FD_180688 | JGI IMG/M metagenome (GOLD analysis project Ga0233374, IMG submission 180688) | Fecal eukaryotic communites from dung pellets of Tule Elk in California, USA - Elk Dung E1 | ecosystem: Host-associated > Mammals > Digestive system > Large intestine > Fecal | place...
CCTTGAAGGCGTCGCTGAATGCGTGGCGTCCGGCAAGCATGAATGAAAGTTCGTTAGAGTCAACTGGGTGCATCTTTCCGTCGTAAACGATTACGCGAACGTCGCGTGCGTAACTGCCTGTGAGCGGACCCTGCTCCATGCGGCTCATGATTCCCTTAAGGATGGCTGGCATGAAACGTGTGTCAATAGCGCCACCTACAACGCTGTTGATGAACACAACTTTACCGCCCCATTCGAGGTTGACTTCTTCCTGTCCCTTAACGTTGATCTTGAACTCTTGACCGCCAAACTTGTATGATGTAGGTTCTGGCATGCCTTCATAGTATGGCTCAACGATGAGGTGAACTTCACCGAACTGGCCTGCACCACCCGACTGCTTCTTGTGACGGTAGTCTGCGCGCGCTGCCTTTGTGATAGTCTCGCGATAAGGAATCTTTGGTTCTTCGAACTTGATCTTGATCTTTTCGTTGTTCTCCATGCGCCACTTGAGAGTGCGGAGGTGGAACTCGCCCTGTCCCTTCACGAGAGTCTGACGCAACTCCTTGCTCTGCTCAAGAATCCATGTTGGGTCTTCCTGACTCATCTTCTGGATTGCTGCCATCATCTTTTCAGAATCAGCCTCGTTCTCAGCCTTAACGGCACGGATGTATTTAGGGTTAGGATATTTCACGAAGTTGAAGCGATGGTCGCAGTCCTTGCCTACGAGGGTGTTGCCTGTGCGAACGTCCTTAAGCTTAACTGTACAACCTATGTCACCTGCAACGAGTTCTTCAACCTTGATGCGGTTTGCACCAGCGCAAACGAACAACTGTGCCATGCGCTCCTTCGAGCCGCGATCTGAGTTTGTGAGGTCGTCGCCTTCGCGAACCTTACCGCTCATAACCTTGAAGTACTGCACGCCGCCGATGTGTGGTTCGTTAGCTGTCTTGAAGAAATAGAGTGATGTAGGTGCGTTAGGGTCTGGATTAACTTCCTCACCGCGAGTATTGTGCACCTTAGGCATTTCGTCAACGAAAGGAACCACGTTGCCGAGGAATTCCATCAAGCGGCGTACACCCATGTCCTTGTATGCGCAAACGCAGAATACAGGGAACATAGAGCGTGCTGCCAATCCCTTACGGATACCTTCACGCATTTCGTCCTCTGTGAGCGACTCTGTCTCGAAGAATTTCTCCATGAGAGTTTCGTCGTTCTCAGCGGCAGCCTCAACGAGCGCCTTGTGCATCTCCATAGCCTTGTCCATCTCCTCCGCTGGGATGTCCTCGATGATTGGAGCTCCGCCTTCAGGCTTCCATGAGTACTTCTTCATGAGGAGCACGTCGATGAGCGAGTTGAAATCTGGTCCTTCGTTCAATGGGTACTGAACTGGCACAACCTTTGGTCCGTAAATTTCAGTCAAGCGCTCAAGCACGTTGTTGTAGTCGCACTTGTCGCTGTCGAGCTGGTTAACGAGGAAGATGACTGGCTTGCCAAGTTTCTCTGTGTAGCGGAAATGGTTCTGAGTACCTACCTCAGGACCGTACTGTCCGTTGAGCAAGAGGATTGCCGTGTCAGTAACGTTGAGGGCTGTCATTGCAGCACCAACGAAGTCGTCCGAACCTGGACAGTCTATGATGTTAAGTTTCTTGTTGTTCCATTCTACATGATATACAGTTGAGAATACTGAATATCCGTATTCCTGTTCTACTGGGAAATAGTCGCTCACGGTGTTTTTCTGTGTGATTCTACCGCGGCGACTGATTAGTCCTGCCTCATACAACAGCGCCTCCGTGAGGGTGGTCTTACCTGCTCCGTCATTACCCAAAAGGGCAATGTTCTTGATTTCGTTAGATTGATAAACTTTCATATTGTTTTAGTTTTAAGGTTTTTTGCAAACTTTGATGGCGAAATTACGCAAAAAGACGCAAAAGCAGTCAGCCAAAACAATGTTGTAAAACATATTTGCCCGTTCGCTATCTTTTTGTCAGGGTTCACTTCACCACATGAGTGCCCAGAGGGAATGAATGCTCCATGTTTCCTGTACCCTCTATGGTGTCAGTCTTGGCCGACAGGTTGTCAAGCAGAGTGACGATGACAGCCTCCTGGGTACAAGGCATAACCGGCGAGCCATATTCAAGCTGCCCGTGATGTGCCAGCACCCCATGCACTATGCGGTCAATCTCCCTCTCGTCAACGCCCTTTTCCTTAAGCACATTATGCAGAAGATGCGCCGATATATATATGTGGCCCAACAGATACATCGACTCCTGAGTCTCGCCTTCGCGGTTATACTCATACACTTTGCCATAATCATGGAAGAGGATGGCAAGAATGCAACGCTCTATCTTTATAGCGTAAGGCAGCGTAGGATAAAGCCCCGAAAGCATGTTGAGCATCTGATACGTATGATTGAGCAGTCCGCCAGGGAATGCGTGATGCACCGATGTGGCGGCTGGCTTTTCGGAATAAGGGCGATAGAGTTTTTCGCTGAAGTCCTCTATTATCGGGCGCAGTTGAGCATCTGTGCAGAACGACAGCAACCGCCCGATGCACTTGTCCCATTCCTCGCGCTTCACTGGACGCGGCATCAAGTGATACAGCGGATGCTCCTCCACAGGAAACGTGCCGACGGTCATGTCGAGATTAGAAGCCGACTTCTTGCCGCCGTTGTCCTTTATGCTCATGAAGATAACGGTCTGCCCCACCTTCGGCCCTGCCGTCTTCGGCACGTCCCACACGGCAATGTTCTCCGTGCCCTCAAGGTTGGTCACTTTCAGATTGACAAAAGGCGAACCGTTGCGGGTAGTGCCGTCCGTGCGCCCTATCACTAAATATTCTTTGCTCATAGTATTTTTTCGAGTTTCTTATTGGTTAAAGTGCAAATGTAAAGAAATATAAGCAAAAAGGCGCTACACGAGGGGCGAAAACTGCAAACTTAGACTGAGTTTATACAAACTTAAGCTGAGTTCATACGGACTTAGACTGAGTTTATACGTACTTAGACTAAGCACGAAGTTTGGAGCGAGCAAGAAGAAGGTTTTGGAGCGGCAAACGCAAACGACAAACCCAGGGGTTGCGGAATAATCTTTTTATTAGTAACTTTGCCCCAAAGAAAAATCAACAAGACACATGCCGTTAACACTACCCGACCTACTTCCGGCTATAGAACTGCTGAAAGAGGAAAACATATTCGTGATGGACACGACGCGTGCCAACACGCAGGACATCCGTCCGCTCAGGATTGCCATACTCAACCTGATGCCCATAAAGATTACTACGGAGACGGACTTCATCCGCCTCTTGTCGAACACACCGTTGCAGATTCAGATAGAGTTCATGAAGATCAAGAGCCACACGTCGAAGAACACTCCCGTGGAGCACATGATGATGTTCTACCGCGACTTCGAAGAAATGAAGCAGGAGAAGTACGACGGACTCATCGTGACAGGGGCTCCGCTGGAGCAGATGGACTACGAGGAGGTGACCTATTGGGGCGAACTGCAGGAGGTGTTTAACTGGGCACACAGCCATGTCACCTCGACCGTATACATCTGCTGGGCTGCACAGGCTGCGCTCTACCACTTCTACGGTGTGCCAAAATACCCTACAAGCGAAAAGGTGTTCGGCATATTCCGCCACAGAGCGCTGGTGCCGCGACTGCCTATATTCCGCGGATTTGACGATGAGTTTTTCGCTCCTCACAGCCGCCATAGCGAGATTTTGCGCAAGGACATTGAGAAGGTTGACGCTCTGACCATCATATCGGAGTCGGACGAGGCAGGCGTACACATCGTCATGGCGCGCAACGGAAGGGAGTTTTTCATTACGGGCCACTCGGAATATGCGCCTAACACGCTTGACAACGAGTACAAGCGCGATGTGGCAAAGGGATTGCCTATTAAGATTCCGCAGAACTACTATCGTGATGACAATCCCGACAACGAACCTGTGGTGCGCTGGAGAGGGCATGCCAACTTGCTCTTCTCAAACTGGCTGAATTACTACGTCTACCAGGAAACTCCTTACAACATCAACGAAATCAGTGAATAGAATCCGCAGCATAGAACTTCTTGCGCCTGCACGCAACGCCGACATCGGCATCGAGGCTATACGCCACGGTGCTGACGCTGTATATATAGGGGCGGAACGTTTCGGCGCCAGAGTGGCGGCGGGCAACTCCGTCGAGGACATTGCCCAACTCGCGGAATATGCACACATGTACGACGCAAAGGTCTACGTCACCATAAACACAATACTTCGTGACAACGAACTGGAGGATGTAAAAAAACTGATTTGGGCTCTCTATGATGCTGGTGCTGACGCGCTAATCGTGCAGGACATGGGGCTGCTGAAGCTTGACCTGCCCCCTATCCCTCTCCACGCAAGCACGCAGATGGACAATCGCACGGCGGAGAAAGTGAAGTTTCTTCGCGACGAAGGATTTGAGCAGGTGGTGCTGGCACGCGAACTTTCGCTTAATGAAATCAACGACATTCACCAGGCATGCCCAGAAGTAGCCCTGGAGGTATTCGTTCACGGAGCCTTGTGCGTCAGCCTAAGCGGCAGGTGCTACATCAGCGAGGCGTGCTTCGGACGCAGCGCAAACCGTGGCGAATGCGCACAAGTGTGCCGCATGAAGTTCGACCTTGAGGATGCCAAGGGACGCAAAATAGTAAGGGACAAGCACTTGCTGTCGCTCAAGGACCTGTGCCAAATTGAAGTCTTGGAAGATTTGCTAAAAGCCGGAGCCACTTCCTTCAAGATTGAAGGAAGGCTCAAGGATGCCGACTATGTGAAAAACGTCACCGCCGCCTACAGCCAGGCACTTGACAGAATCGTACGCAATAATCCCGACAAATACCAGAGGGCATCAAGAGGCGCAGTGAAACACCTGTTCACTCCTGACGTGAGCAAGAGCTTCAACCGCGGATTCACCCATTATTTTCTCCACGGCCGCCAGCCCGACATATTCTCCTTCGACACGCCAAAAGCGCTCGGCGAGGAAGTTGGAACAGTAAAGGAGGTCTTCAACAACCACTTCACTGTAGCAGGCTTGAAATCCTTTTCAAACGGCGACGGCCTCTGCTTTATTGACAGCAAGGGACAACTCCACGGTTTCCGCATCAACAAAGTAGAAAACGGGAAGCTCTATCCTCTTGAAATGCCGTCACAACTTAAGCGTCACACGAGGCTATACAGAAATTTAGATCGCGCTTTCATTAACATTCTCGCAAAGGAAAGCGCCGAAAGAGTGCTGCCAGTAGACATAGAAATAGAAGACACAGCTGAAGGATTCAGACTGACAATGACCGACGACAACCGTTGTGCCTTTATTGACGTAGAGGCAGAAAAGCAACTGGCTCGCACCCATCAGTCGGAAAATATCGAAAAGCAGATGAGCAAACTTGGCGGTACTGGCCTCGAACTGCGCTCGCTCAACATCGCATACAGCAAAAACTGGTTCATCCCGTCATCAAAGCTAACAGAATGGAGAAGAATGCTTGTGGCGGAATTTCTCAAAAGAAATGAAACAACGAGAAGCGCCGCAAACACCCTTCGCGGCAAGAACGCCAAAGCGGCAACCCTCACCAGTGTGCCGAAGGTTATAACATATTTGGGGAACGTAATGAACAGCAGCGCTCATGAGTTCTACAAGGAACGCGGAGCCGCAACGGTAGAACCCGCATTCGAGCTAAGCCATCGCAGCGAAGTGCCTCTGATGTTTTGCCGCCACTGCATACGCTATAGTTTGAAAATGTGCCCTAAGACTCATGGATGCTCAAATCCTCAAGAAGAACTGTTTCTACGCCTCGGCAACGGCAAACGCTTCCGCCTTGAGTTTGACTGCAGAAACTGCATAATGAAGGTGAGCAATTGCGATTAGCCACAACTATTCAATGAAGAACCTTATTTACATATTAACCTTCATTGCCTGCGTCATAGCATTTGCCTGCAATGATTCGGACAGATCGCCGTTTTCCTCAAGCAAGGAAACCGGCCAGACCGACTCAGTTCCGCAACTCACCCGTATGAAGGCAGATTCATTGAAGTTCCGACTGACGCATCACTATACCGAAAACTACAATTTTCGCGTTAAAGCCGACTCTTTAAAACTCATACAAATTGAAAGCGGATATCCGCAAGACACCTGTACCATTTACCGAGGAGACTTAATCGTTGTGGCGAAAATCATGCTAACGCCAACCGACACTACCGACACGGTATGGGTTAAAGTGGGACGCGACCAGTTTACAATGGGATGGATAAAAGAATCGGAACTGATACCAAACGTTGTGCCTGACGACATACTGTCAGAGACGCTTAGTTTGATGACCGACAGCCGAGCTGTATGGATGTTCTCAATCATAGCTTTCGGCACAACCGCATTCTTTGTAAGACGATATAGAAACGGGGGACTCCAAATTCTCAAGTTTAACGAAATGGACAGTTTCTACCCTATTCTTTTCCTCATACTGACCGCCTTGCTATCGTGCACATATGCAAGCATACAGAAATTTGTGCCAGAGTATTGGCAAGAGTTCTACTACAACCCCACCCTCAACCCGATGCAATTACCTACAATAATGTCACTATTGGTGACTCTGGTATGGGCCATAGCGATAGTATTCATTGCTGTGATTGACGATGTCTATAACAATTTTTACTTCGTGCCAGGCATCATCTATCTAAGCGAAACGCTGGGATTGGGCATGCTGGTATATCTCTTCTTCAGCTGGACTACGCCTATTGGCATAGGCTACGCTCTCCTGCCGTTATTCATCATAGCCCTCGTGTGGATTTATTTCCGCCACATACGCTGCACTTTCATCTGCGGAGAGTGCGGCTACCGCATGTTTTCCGACGGACATTGCCGCCATTGCGGCACATACAACTCAAAGGAATAATTTTTATTCTGCGGCAAGACAAACTCCTACTCTCTTAAACATTTCCCTATAAGCCTCAACCTTCTTACTGAAGGCAAGCGGATATGCACGCGATGACGAAGGAAGCCTATAGAGAATCAATTGCTCGCCATCAGCATTCAGGCGATTGGGGATGTTAACGTATGAACCGACTTTAGGCATTTCCGCAATCCCGTACAGTTCACACAAAGTAAGGGTGGCCTTCTCACCCGTAGTGACAATTGCACGGCAATGTGGCACAGACTTAAGCAAGGCATCTACATCGGTAGGCACTACTATCTCCAAAAATTTGTCGCTGGCGTTATTCTGAAGACGGCGCACTGCTGTAGCCGTATCAAACAGCGCAATACCCTTATCACGGAGAAACTCAAGTATAGAGTCCAACTTGAAAGTCTTAGCCGCTTCGTTCACAAAATAATTCTTATCAGAAAAGAAGATTTCTCCCTCAATTCGCCAATGATCATTTATCCAATTGGGATAAAAGAAGTCCATGCACCAGCGCTTCTTCTGAGGCGGGAAACTTCCCAGAAAAAGCACCTTGGCATTAGCAGGAAGGAATGGTTTTAGCGGATGCCATTCTATGCCTGAATCAAGACTCGTATTTTTATCCATTGCAAGCATTATTGCCCAAAAGCAAATGGTCTACAAAGTCATCTTTTTCTCATAGAAGCGAACTTTGAGCGAAAGCTTTTCTTTCTCCTGAGCAAGGGCCTTTACCGACTCAAATCGCTTAGCAAGCATATAGCAATGGCGCACAGCAAATTTGTCGGAAGGTGATAACTGGAATGCGTATTCCCCAGAGTCGCCTATGCAAGTCACAGTCATTGTCCCGGAATTGTTTGAAATAAAATCAATTACTCCACCATCATCACCAAGTTTAAAACTAGCCTCTTCTTCATAACCTACGACAGCATGAGTAAGGAAAGAGAAACATCGTGGAGTTTCAGCCATCTCGCCAGTGGGAAGCGACACCCTGATGCGCTTATGACCAAGTTTCTTTCCATGAACAATGGACACAAGAACCATCTGCCCTTCCTCATTGACCTGAGCGCGAAGAGCAGTCTTATGCATCTTGCTACCTATCTGTTCGGGATTGACATAATACCCCACAGCCTGATATTTGGAGTCTTTTTCCAAAATAAAATACGTCTTCATCGAGTCAAGTCGCTCAGTTTCCGACACGAGTTTTTCACTTGTCTGCTCCAGACACTTCTTGGCATCTGCCAGTTCAAACTCATTCTCAAGTTTCAGCGCCTCACGACGTGCCTCTACGGCTGTAGGATAAGCCGAGCGTAAAGAATCAACCAGGGTCCTGGCATCGTCATAACGACTTTCAGCCACAGCGCTACGCGCTTCAGTCAATAAAACCTCCGCCTTCTTCTCAGGAGAAGAGCAGGCCGCAAAAACAGCAGCTACGACTATTAAAATAACGATACGTTTCATATATTACAAATGATTTTAAATGCTTATAAACGCTTTCATCCGCACACTAATAGGTTCAATGCAAACAGCACACCAAAAAGGAATATGTTGCGAGCCGTGGCACCTAGAACGCCATTGAGAGCCTTACCATCAATGAGCAGCATTCTCCGATACACCACAATGTGAAGAACCACATAAGGAATCAATAACAGGCAGGAATACCATTTACCTGTAACGACGCAAACGGACAAACTTCCAAGGATAAACGCTAACAGACCTAACCAAAGGTACATACGCAACCCAAACTCACGTCCAAAGCGCACAACAAGGGTACGCTTTCCACTGACAGCATCTTGGTTGCGGTCGCGATAATTGTTGACCATAAGCAAGCAGTCTGTAGCCAAACCGCAACCCATACTCGCTACGAAAACAGGCCAACTAACCCCGCCGGCAAGCACATAATATGTGACGCATACAGGCACTATCCCAAAGAACACCAAGACGAGTAAGTCGCCATATCCCAGATACGACAAACAAGTGGTATATAAAAAGCAGAAAAGCACGCAGAGCAGTCCCACAAATACAAGTTCATAGCCTCCCCACATAATCAAAGGCAAACCCAAAACGCAAGCAATACAAGTAGTCACACCAATAGCTAGGCGCATTGCCTTAGGAGTGACCCACCCTTGTGCACAAGCACGCTCAGGCCCTAACCTATCCTCACGGTCAGTCCCTTTGAGGAAATCAAAATAATCATTTACCAGATTGGAGTCAATCTGCATCACAAAAGCAAAAAGCAGACATAACAGAAAAGGCACAGCATCCACACCACCCTGGTCATGAAAAGCCAAAGTGCCACCAGCAAGCACTGGAGCGGCAGCACCTGTCAGCGTCTTGGGACGAGCAGCCAAGAACCATGCCTTCGGTCCGTTAGTTTTCATTCTTGCTCTCCCAATCCATTATGACTATGCGGCTGTCCGTACTGAACATCGCACCATAGCCGTATTGAGCATTATCCCTATATCTGCCATAGTAGTAATTGCCGTTGGCATAATAATACAAGCCATAACCGTGGCGCTTGCCGTCGACAGTCTCGCCCACATACTTGTCGCCATTGGCATAAACAAGCGACTCAAAACGATATTTCTCCTTATAGTCGGCAGGAAGAGTGAACTTGCTATCTCCCTTAATAACATAAAGAGGATCACCTGTGCGCAGGTCATACACGATGTAATGGCTCTCTGCACCGACCTTCACAGTCTGCGAACCAAGGCGAATTCCGAAAAAGCATGTACCGTTACGGAACTGTCCGGTAACCTCACCATCCTGATCAGTAAAAAACGCCCCATAACCATAGATATCACCCTTAATCGTCACTTGTCCGAAATATTGCCCATACGCCGACGGCAGAACCTTTGTGGCATACCCTTTTACACAATCAACAAAAGCTCCGTCATACTCCACAGGAATCTGCGGATAGTGCTCCAACTTCATAAACTGCGCATTGGCTGCAACACCAGCACACAGCATCACAAGCATTATAACAAACCTACGTGTCATCTTATATCCTTTCTTATTTATATATACCTAATTCCTCTGCCTTTGCCTTGACAAATGCAAGAGCAGGCTCATACTCATTCGGAATCTGACCGTCAAGAATGGCATCCTTCACAGCAGCCTTCAGCAGTCCGACCTCGCGGCATGGAGGCAAACTGAACATCTGCATAATTTCCTCACCCGAAACAGGCGGCTGGAAATTGCGCACACGATCCTTCTCCTCTATGTCTACAAGTTTCTGCCTCACAAGTTTGAAGTTGTCAAGGAAACGCTTCTTCTTCACCTCATTCTTCGAAGTGATGTCGGCCTCGCACAGACGCATCAGGTCATCGATGTCATCGCCCGCCTCAAAGAGCAGACGGCGCACGGCAGAATCCGTTACCTCATCGTCGGCAATGGCTATAGGCCGCATGTGAAGCCCCACAAGCTTCTGCACATATTTCATCCTCTCGTCAAGCGGAAGTTTCATCCTACGGAAGATATTAGGCACCATCTTCTCACCTATGAAATTGTGGTTATGGAAAGTCCACCCCTGTGCAGGTTCCCACCTCTTGCTCTTTGGCTTGCCTATATCGTGGAGCAAAGCAGCCCAGCGCAACCACAACGATGCCTCGCCCCTCTTCTCATCGGAAGCACAAACATTCTCCAGCACCTCAAGCGTATGGTAGAAATTATCCTTATGCGCCCTTCCGTTCATAGTCTCCACCCCCTGCATCGCCGCCAGTTCCGGCATGATGATGGCAAGGAGTCCGCAACGTTCCAAGTCGATAAAACCCTTAGAAGGATGCTTTGAAAGCATAATCTTGTTCAGCTCATCAATCACCCGTTCAGCCGAAATAATCTTAATCCTCTCAGCATTGCGCGACAGAGCCTCAAACGTCTCGTCCTCGATATAGAAGTTCAGTTGAGTGGCAAACCTTATGCAACGCATCATTCGCAGAGGGTCATCGCTAAACGTAATGTCCGGATCGAGCGGAGTGGCAATAATACCGTCCTCTAAGTCTTCAAGCCCATAGAACGGGTCCACAAGCTCGCCAAACCTGTCGCCATTCAGACAAAGTGCCATAGCGTTGATGGTGAAATCGCGACGGTTCTGGTCATCCTCCAAAGTGCCGTCCTCTACAATCGGTTTCCTCGAATCATGGCTGTAACTCTCACGCCTCGCACCCACAAACTCAATCTCAAGATCGCCATACTTCACCTGAGCCGTACCGAAATTGCGAAACACAGACACATGCGCCTTGCGCCCCAACTTCCGTCCTAATGCCTCAGCCATAGCGATACCACTGCCTACAACCACCACGTCAATATCATTCGACGGGCGCTCCAGGAACAAGTCCCTCACGTATCCCCCTATGACATAGCACTCAACCCCCTGCTCGTCCGCCACTTCCGAAATCTGTCTGAAAATCGGATGCGACAACGCCTCCCGCAATTCACTGTCAGAAAGAAACTTCATACCAAATTCTGCTTCACATTTGTTACAGATGCAAAGTTACTACTTTTTCAGCAGTTTAAGAGGTGGTTAACGCAAATAAATCCTATTAACAAACAGCAAACCAATGATTTTCACTATATTTGTAGACATGAAAGCATACATCAATACAATCATATTGCTACTTCTCCTCTTCGCATCCGCTACCTCGCTCATTGGGCAGGAAAAAGTCACTCCGGAAAAAGGGGAAGGGATTAGCGCATTCCTGCGCCGTCACGGACTTACAGGAACTGACGCAAAGAAACAGTTTGAAGAAATAAACAGAGGCAAGTTCAGTAAGGACGGCGGATTGCTAATGGGACAGACCTACATACTTCCTACTCCATCCGATGCGGCAAACGCCACAACACTCCGGCAATCAAGTTCGCCAAGCAAAGCAAGGACTATCAAGGAACCACTCTTCGGCAAGCAATTGAAAAACGTCACAATAAAAGACCATACGTTAGAAGGCGCCAGTTTCTACCTCGTAAGCGGACACGGAGGCCCCGACCCTGGAGCTGTCAGCAAAGTTGGCGGAGTGGAACTGCATGAGGACGAATATGCCTACGACATAATCCTACGCCTGGCACGCAACCTGATGGAGCACGGGGCTAAGGTCCATATAATAATCCAGGACAAGAAGGACGGCATACGCGACGACAAATATCTGAAGAACAGCAAACGAGAAACCTGCATGGGACGCAAGATTCCGCGCAACCACACCAAACGTCTGCAACAGCGATGCGAAGTGATAAACCAGTTAGCACGAAAAGACACGGGAAAATACAAACGTGCCATATTTATCCACGTCGACAGCCGTCGTGTAAAAGAACAAATAGACGTATTCCTATACCACGCTCCAAACAGCACTTTGGGCAGACGCCTTGCCAACAACATACGCAACACTATCGAGGACAAATACGGCCAGCATCAACCAGGCCGCGGGTTTAAGGGCACTGTTAGTGACCGCCGTCTTTACGTGCTCCGAGAGACCACCCCTGTAGCGGCATTCCTCGAACTCGGCAACATCCAAAACGAAAAAGACCGCAAACGGCTCGTCATTCCAAACAACCGTCAGGCTCTAGCTAACTGGATATGTCAGGGAATCATCAAAGACTACAAGAAGTAGGCCCAAAAGCCTCTTTTACGCCTTTATTTTGGCGCAAACATCATTAACCACCAGACCTGCCATTGTCAGTCCGAAAACAGCTGTAATGTGATGCAACGAGCCCAATCCGCCTTCCACAAATGCTGAAGGCTGTTCATCGCTATAAACGCACTTGAATTTCTTTTTAGGCAACTCGCCAGAGGCTCGAAATTTACGCCGTAAAACCGAACCTAACGGACATCCTTTTACCTTCCAAAATTCGGCTACAGAAATGCGGCTCGAATCAAGTTTGCGCGCCGCCCCCATAGACGAGAAAAACACGGCATCAGTCTCGCAAGCACGAAGCATCAGAAGCATCTTATCACTGATCGAATCAATCGCATCAATTATATAATCGTAATCAGCCAAACAGAACTCATCAGCAGTTTCGGCCGTATACATTCTATGCACCGCATCAATCTGCGCATCAGGGTTGATTTCAAGCAAACGCTCCTTCAAAGCGTCAACCTTAACCCTTCCTATCGTCTTTGTCGTGGCCATCATCTGGCGATTCACATTCGAAGCGCACACCTCATCGCTATCAACTATCGTCAGATGGTGCACACCTGTGCGCACAAGACTCTCCGCACACCACGAACCGACTCCGCCCACACCAAATATGATGACGCGCACCTGTTTCATACGCCCCATCACAACCTCTCCGAGAAGGCTTTCTGCTCGACTAAATAATTTATCATCCATACACAAAAATATTATGCGACTCGCTCATTAAGTCCACCTACTACAAAGAAACATAATCAGAGATAGACCCAAAAACAAGACACGACAGACAAAATAAGGTCAAAATATTGAAAAAAACAACAAAACAGGCGCAATCTGCCCCTCAAAAAGGCCATTTTACCTAAAAGGGCAAGATTTCTCGACAAAACTAACTTATTGAAAAAATAATTATATTATCAATTAATTGTTAATTAACTCCTAAATATTAACAACGTTAACAAATGTTATCGAATTAAAGGCAACACGTCATCAATTTAGGAGAAAAAGTCTCATAAGTACCGTCATCGAAGAAGATACGCACCTCAACAATCTTCCGCTGAGGCTTCTGAATAACCTCCAAAGTTTCACGCACTATATCCGAAAGACTCATCTGCGGTTTCTCATGCTTTTCCACAGTTGTACGCCCCTGAACAGCATTACGCTCCGCAGTACCTTTATTATATATATTAGTAGAAGGCGGCGTAGCAAACATATCGTTCATACTTCCAAAAACACCAAGAGTCTCTTCTGCCGCAGGAGAATCTGATGGCGCTCCTTCCTGAGAGAACTCCGAATTCTCATTTGCAGAAGACGAAGAGGAAGAATTACGATACATCTCACCCGTCCCCAACAAGATCCACTCAGGGTTCAAGTCTGGAAACCCTGCAACAACACCACGCAAAATAGCAAGACTCGGTTTGCTTCTTCCGCCAAGTATATGAGAGAGGGTAGCAGGAGCAATATTTGCCTTTGCACAAAACTCAGTATTTGACAACTGCTTTTCCAGGATTATATATTCAATTCGTTCTTTGTCGTCCATCGTAATCATCCGTTTTTACAGGTTAAAAATTAGAGGAAATTGCCCAGCACCTCAAAAATACCGCATTTGAGAACTGAAAAACAATTTCTTTACAAAGATAACGCCAAAAATATCATTAAACAAATTTAAATTGATAAAAATTAAACATTGTTCAAAAAGTTAATTTTCATATTATAAACCCGCAATCAGGGCGTTTACATTCTTGTACGTCTGCGTACGAACGACTTTTAAATACACTGATTTTACAATTGAATAAACCCTACGCAAAAAGAAGAAATTCCGTTGGTACACAATACTTTAAATCTACAAATATTGGCTTCTGAAGGGTTTTAAGGCGTCATACATGCCAAAACATGCCCACATGCCGTACCGACACATTATCAAATACACTTTTTTATTTGATTATCAAGATAATATATAATTCAATCCCGTTCTGAATATTTACGCTTTTACAAAAGCCAAAGTTTACATTAATATTCCTACAACCCGTTCTTTATAATTTTATAATTAACATGGCGGAGTGATTTTCTTATTTATTATTTTATTTTGATTTATTTAATTAAATGGTTTAAGATTGTAACTATATAAATTTAAATGCAAACAAAAGTTAAACGCCACCCGCACAGGTGGCTTAAGCCCCCATTTAAGGAAAAACAGAAACACAGGCGGACAACTCATTAAAAGAGAAAATTCACGCAAGAAATAAAGGGGCAAAAACCATCTTAAAACACTAATTTTCAAGAACGAAAACCCCTATTTTTTTGTTTGCGTTTTTCAACGTTTTAGATTTTTGCACACCATTTTTCACCTAAAAAAATTACTGCAAATTGGTAAAACGACATACAAAAATCGGTTTTTCGAAGTCGCAAAAAACCTCAAAAAACCGCTTTTTACATTTTTGCGCATAAAAAATCGCGCAAAAAAATTATCGCAAAAAAAGAGCCGCTGCCCTCTTCCCCAAAATCGAGGAAAAAGACAGCGGCATAAAATTTACTCTTAAATTAGTGCATTATAAAATATATGAGTTCTTTCATAACGTCCGCATCCGTAGTGTTACCCTTCTCCACTCCTTTCAACTTTGCGTCAGCTTCTCTTATCCGCCCTATGATCTGCATAGTCTTCATAGCCGAATAGTTCTGCATCGCATACTTGTATTCCTTAAATTGCCATGAGGATTTCAGTTCCAAATGCTGACACATCCCCTGCTCCGTCTTGTCTGGGGCATAATACGCCATCATCAGATTGGAAAAGAAGTTAAACAGGACAGTCAAGGTCATCACTGCAGGATTGGCCTTCGGATTTTCATTGAAATAATTAATTATCTGGTTAGCCTTATACACATTCTTCTCGACAACAGCATTACGTAACTCCCAGTTATTGAACTCTTTACTAATTCCAATATTCTTTTCTATCAGTTCAGGAGTAACCTTGTTAAATCCTGGTGGCAAGGTTAAAACGAGCTTATCCAGCTCGCCCGCCATTCTGTTTAAGTCCGAACCAATTGCCTCCACAAGCATATATGCAGCCCTGTCTTCTATGTCTACATTCTTACGTTTCAGGTAGTCTACAATAAAAGGCGACAGCATTCCCTCTTTCAGTTTTTTGCTTTCAAACAATACTCCCTCCTTTTCAACAGCAGCAACAATCTTCTTACGTCTGTCTACAGATCCATTTTTGTAACAAATTACCAAAATAGTAGACTTTAGCGGATTAAGTATGTAATAAGAAAGGTCTTCTAATTTTAACAAATTCTGCGCCTCTTTAACAATTACTACTTGATATTCCGCCATCATCGGATAACGCTTCGCCGAATTTATAATATCTGCAACGTTGGTTTCACGGGTACAATATATGATTTGCTGGTTAAATCCCTTCTCGTCCTCCGTAAGAACATTATCGGCTATATACTCCGAAACCCTGTCGATGTAATACGACTCATCCCCCATCAAGAGATATACCGGAGCAAAGTCCCTCTTACGGACCGCCTCGATAATGTCCCGATACGTTACGGCCTGTTGCATTTTCTTAGCCATATACTATTTTTCTTTATTTTTTTCCTACTTTTGTAATGCAAACTTAAGCATTTTTGATGAAGATACAATTATGCACGGCTGAAAATATGCACCTCACTAAATCCTGCATGGAAACTCTCAACCTACCCACATATACTCCAAAAACCAAAGCCGCTGAAGGACGAACACAAATTTTCGACCCTCTGCGCAATAAATTCGTAGCGCTTACTCCAGAGGAATGGGTAAGGCAGAATTTCACGAACTTCCTCACTACATACAAGGGTTACCCTCCTGCACTCATGGCAAACGAGGTACAGCTCTCGCTCAATGGAATGTCACGCCGTTGCGACACCGTGCTATATTCTCAGCATCTCCGCCCACGCATGATAATCGAGTACAAGGCACCACACGTCAATATCACACAAAAAGTTTTCGACCAGATCTGCCGCTACAACATAGTCATGAAGGTCGAATATCTCATCGTCAGCAACGGACTTCAGCACTATTGCTGCCACATCGACTATGATAGCAATTCTTACACGTTCCTGCAAGACATCCCCGACTACGCATCTCTATGATACAGATTTTCTGTCTCCCGCAGACAACGCTGATTATCGCGGATATAAACGAGAACACTCATCACCATTAATTAGGCACTAATTGAGACACTGTTTCAGCTGGGCGGACCGGCATGTCTGCCCAAGAAAACGGAACTAAAAACCACAGATTGCTCAGATGCACACGGATAAAACAATGTGCCAAAAGAGAAAATCCGTGTAATTCAGCCCTATCAGCGTAATCCGCGTTCAAAAAAAGAAACACCACATTGCGACGTCTCTAACGCTAATCACCTGACACTCAGCCACAAATATTTCACACCCCGTTACAAACTTTTATTCACCTAAGCAAAGAATCATCACCCCCTCGGAGAAAAGTATAAATAAAACTTATATTTGTAAGAATAAAACTAATATTTATATAAATAAAACCATTATTTGTACAAATATTACTTTTATTTATACTTTTCAGCGAGGGCATTGAAAATTTACACAAGCGTTATAATGTTTTTCACCCCTTCTCCCGCATATTTTGACGGTTGTAAATAAAGACTGCTCACTTATTTACACAAGAATTTATTCAAAGAAAGAAAAGCATAACAAAAACCGCCATTGACAATTTGCATGTCAACGGCGGTTTCTCGTTACATATACTTTCGGGCAAATAAGAACAAGCACGAAAAGCGTGTAATTAAGCCTTATTCTCTCCTACTTCCCACCTCACGAAGGAACTGACCGGTGTAGCTGTGGATGCACTGCGACACCTCAGCAGGCGTACCAGTAACAACAATGTTTCCGCCGGCATCTCCTCCCTCAGGACCGAGGTCGATTACGTGGTCGGCGCACTTGATAACCTCTACGTTGTGCTCTATTATGACTATGGTATGCCCACGGCTGATGAGGGCATTGAACGATTCGAGGAGTTTCTTGATGTCGTGGAAGTGAAGTCCTGTGGTAGGCTCGTCGAAGATGAAAACAGTCGGCACAGTCTTTTCCTGACTAAGGTAATACGCCAACTTCACTCGTTGGTTTTCGCCACCAGAGAGCGTCGACGAAGTTTGACCTAGTTTGATGTATCCGAGCCCGACATCTTGCAGGGGTTTGAGTTTTTGCACTATCTTTTTCTGACCGTTCTCCGTGAAGAACTCCACAGCCATATTGACAGTCATACCCAGTATTTCATTTATGTCCTTGCCAGCATACTTGACCTCCAGGATTTCGTTCTTAAATCGCTTGCCGTGGCACGATTCACATTCAAGCACGAGGTCGTTCATGAATTGCATCTCAACGGTCACTGTACCCTCGCCTTTGCACTCTTCGCAACGCCCTCCGTCGGTATTGAACGAGAAGTAGGCGGGCGTGTAGCCCATCTGCTTTGAGAGTTGCTGCGTAGCCATGAGCTTGCGTATTTCGTCGTACGCACCGATGTAGGTCACAGGGTTGCTTCGGCTTGATGTGCCGATAGGGTTTTGATCGACGAAGTCGATGGCGCGCACCATGTCCATATCGCCTTCGAGTCCAAGGAACTGTCCAGGACGATCGCACGGCTGATCAAGATGGCGCTTCATGGCGCGGTAGAAGATGTCGCGTACAAGAGTGGACTTTCCGCTTCCGCTCACTCCCGTCACTACCGTCATGACATTGAGCGGAATTTTCACGTCTATACCCTTAAGGTTGTTCTCTCGGGCGCACTTAATCTCTATGTAATTGTTCCACTGGCGATAGGTGGTTGGCTGTTCGATAATTTCTCGACCGAGAAGATAGTCGAGTGTATGGGATGGCACGTCTCCTTCGTCTTTCACTTTGCCCTCACCTTGTCTCGGAGGTTTTCCGGCATAAACGATTTTTCCGCCAAGCCTTCCTGCATCAGGGCCGATATCGATGATGTAGTCGGCTGCACGCATTATCTCTTCGTCATGCTCAACTACTACGACGGTATTGCCGAGTTTTTGCAGTTCGCGCAGCACATGGATGAGACGTTGTGTGTCACGGCTGTGCAGCCCGATGCTTGGTTCGTCAAGGATATAGAGCGACCCTACAAGACTGCTTCCAAGACTTGTTGCCAAATTTATTCTTTGGCTTTCACCTCCCGACAGCGTATTGCTCAAACGGTTGAGTGTAAGATATCCCAGCCCTACGTCCATAAGGAATTTAAGCCGGCTTCGTATCTCCACGAGCAGACGCTTTGCCACTTCGGCATCGTGGTCGGAAAGGCGCAGTTTGCGGAAAAACTCGCTGAGTTCGCTAATCGGCATTACCACGAGTTCAGTGATGTTCTTACCGCCCACCTTCACATATTCCACTTCCTTTTTCAAACGGCTTCCATGACAAACGGGGCAGGTGGTCTTTCCTCTGTAGCGCGCCAGCATGACTCTGTACTGAATCTTATACTGATTTTCGCGAAGCATATCGAAAAAGCGATCTATGCAGACCATTTCTCGCTTGTCCTCGCCTGGCACACCATGCCAAAGCAGGTCTTTCTGCTCTTGCGTGAGTTGGTAATAAGGTGCGAAAATTGGGAATTTGTATCTTTCTGCCCGACGCACAAATTCGTTCTTCCATTCGCCCATCTTTTCGCCTCGCCAGCACACTACAGCACCATCGTAGACGCTGAGTTCGGAGTTTGGAATAACAAGATTTTCGTCTATGCCCACGATTCTGCCAAAGCCTTCACATTCGGGGCATGCGCCAACAGGTGAATTGAACGAAAACATTTGGTCGGACGGCTCTTCAAATTCTATGCCGTCGGCTTCGAAACGGAGTGAAAATTCGGCTATTTCAGGTTCGCGTCCGTCAGCATAAAGGAACTTCAGAATGCATTTGCCTGCACCCTCGTAGAGTGCAGTCTCACTCGAATCGACAAGACGGCTCCGGGTTGTACGTTCGTCATTGACTACAAGACGGTCAATCACGATATATATGTCATCGTCGTCAACGGTCTTTTCCATCGCCTCCGCCAGATACTCCTCAATCATCACAACCTTGCCGTTCACCTCAATGCGGCTGAAACCCTGCTTAAGGTCCATGTCGAGCTGCTCTTTGCGCGAGCGCCCTCCATGAGGTATAAGCGGCGTAAGCACCATAAAGCGAGTGCCCGTCTCATGGCTCATCATGCAATCCACTATATCGTCGGGGGTATGCTTCTTGACTTCCGTTCCGCTGACAGGCGAGAACGTATGCCCGATTCTTGCAAAAAGCATGCGCAGATAGTCGTAAATCTCGGTTGAAGTCCCTACAGTCGAACGCGGGTTTCGGCTCACCACCTTCTGTTCTATGGCTATGGCTGGAGGGAGCCCTTCGATGAAGTCGCACTCAGGTTTTGCCATACGCCCCATGAACTGTCGGGCATAAGTTGACATGCTCTCCACATAACGCCTCTGACCTTCAGCATAGAGCGTATCAAAAGCCAGTGACGACTTTCCTGAGCCACTCACTCCTGTAATTACCACAAACTTATCTCGCGGTATGCGCACGTCAACATTCTTGAGATTGTTAACGCGTACGCCACGCATCATAATGCAGTCTTCGTTCTTCATCATCTTTATTGCTCTTTTGCCGTCGCAAAGCGGATTTCCCCTAATGACGGACATCATTCTGCAAAGTTAAGAATTTTAAGTTTCCAAATGCCTAAAAATGCGCCAACATTCTTGTCGTTTGGGATATAATCCGTATTTTTGCATCTGTAATAATATGCATGTACTAAAACTTAAAATAACAGACAGATGAAAGCTTTAACAAGAACAGACTTCAACTTTCCAGGACAGAAAGACGTTTATCACGGTAAGGTACGCGACGTTTACAACATCAACGACGACCTTATGGTGATGATAGCAACCGACCGCATCTCTGCGTTCGACGTTGTACTGCCAAAAGGTATTCCGTTCAAGGGACAGGTGCTCAACCAGATTGCAGCTAAGTTCCTCGACGCAAGTGCTGCTGTAGTGCCAAACTGGAAACTTGCCACCCCAGACCCAATGGTTACTGTAGGTCTCAAATGCGAAGGATTCCGTGTTGAAATGATCATTCGCGGCTATCTCACAGGCTCTGCTTGGAGAGAGTATCAGGCAGGCTGCCGTTCAATCTGCGGAGTGGCTCTTCCTGACGGAATGAAGGAGAACGAGAAGTTCCCTCGCCCAATCATCACACCTACGACAAAGGCCGATGAGGGACACGACGAAAACATCTCTAAGGAAGAAATCATAGCACAGGGCATTGTGAGCAAAGAGGACTACGAGAAGATGGAAGAGTACACTTACGCACTCTTCGACCTTGGCACTCAGATTGCAGCAGAAAAGGGACTTATCCTTGTTGACACAAAGTACGAGTTTGGAAAGCGCGACGGAAAGGTTTACCTTATCGACGAGATTCACACTCCTGACTCAAGCCGCTATTTCTATGCAGAAGGATACCAGGAGAAGTTTGAGAAGGGAGAACCTCAGAAACAGCTTTCTAAGGAATTCGTGCGCCAGTGGCTCATCGAGCACAACTTCATGAACCAGCCTGGCCAGACTATGCCTGAGATGACCGACGAATTTGTCGAGTCAATCAGCGACCGCTATATAGAGCTCTACGAGCACATCGTTGGCGAGAAGTTCAACAAAGAAGTTTCTGACGAAGACATCGCAGCACGCATCGAGAAGAACGTTAACGAGTATCTCACCAACAGATAAGTATTTAGTTGAAAGTTTAGGGTTTAGAGGCAACTGCATCAAACCCTAAACTTTGAATCTTAAAAACAAACCGCTAAACGTTAAACTCTAAACAGTCTAAATGTCATACGCCCAAGAAAGCATAAAACCCTACAAAGAGGACGGCAAGTCTAAGAAAGAGCAAGTCAGGCAGATGTTTGACAACATAGCACATTCTTACGACAAACTGAACCATACGCTTTCTTTCGGCGTTGACAAGTGGTGGAGGCAGTGCGCCATGAACTATCTGAAACGCACGGGCCGCCAGCACAAACGGGTTCTCGACATTGCCACAGGCACGGGCGACTTCGCCCTGCTTGCCTACTCAGAGCTAACGCCCGACGAGGTGGTCGGATGCGACATTTCGGAAGGCATGCTCAACATCGCACGGCAGAAAGCGCTGTCGGCAGGCATAACCAATAAAATGGACTTCCGCATCGAAGACTGCGCAAATATGTCGTTCCCTACCGATAGTTTCGACACAGTGATAACGGCCTTTGCACTTCGCAACTTCGAAAACCTCGACGAGTGCCTTACTGAAATAAGGCGAGTGATGACTCCTGGTGCAGACATCGCCGCTGTCGACCTCTGCTCTCCACAGAGTTTTCCGATGAAGCAACTGTTCGCCTTCTACAAAAAGGTTATCATGCCCAGCATAGGCAAATTGGTGTCACGCGACGGTAGCGCTTACTCCTACCTCCCCGACACAATGGACAAAGTGCCTCAAGGCAAGGATATGGCACAGATATTCGAGAAAGCAGGATTCAAAGACGTAGGTTACCGACGCCTTGCTTTTGGCATGTGCATGCTTTATACAGCAAGAAAATAAGTATCAGAATCACTAAACACTAAACCTTAACACTCAACACTAAAATATGGACAAATACGGTTTGGTTGGTTATCCGCTGGGACACTCATTCTCCAAAAATTACTTCAACGACAAGTTTGAGGTTGAAGGGATTGATGCCGAATATGTGAATTTTGAAATTCCGCAGATCGACGACTTCCAGGAAGTGCTCGACTCCAATCCCGACTTGTGCGGTTTCAACGTGACAATCCCCTACAAGCAGAAGATAATCCCATTCCTTGACGAAGTAAGCAAGGAAGCGCTTGAAATCGGAGCGGTCAATGTGGTAAAGGTGGAAAAACGCCCTAACGGTTCACGCAAACTTATTGGCTACAATTCCGACGCCACAGGCTTCCTCCACTCAATCGAACCGCTTCTGAAACCCCATCACAAAAAGGCTCTCATTCTCGGCACTGGAGGAGCCTCTAAAGCAGTCAACTATGTGCTGACCAAGATGCTCGGCATGGAAGCCGTACACGTGTCACGCTACCATCGTCCTGACACAGCCCTTTACTCATCCATAGCCCCTGAAGTCGTAAAGGAATACGAGGTGATAGTCAACTGCACCCCTTGCGGTATGTTCCCGCACAACGACGAATGTCCGCCACTACCTTACGAGGCGATGACTGACAAGAATCTGCTTTACGACCTCGTGTACAACCCCGACGAGACACTCTTTATGAAAAACGGGGCAAAATACGGGGCGACGGTCAAAAACGGACTCGAAATGCTCCTTTTGCAAGCTCTCGCTTCGTGGGAATACTGGAACGGAGAAGAATAAGCACCAACAGCCAACCTAAACAACCCTAAGTTAGATGAAAGGATTTATCACGTTATTAATTTTCACAATGTTGCACTTTGTCGCAATGGCAAAGCCATACAACCCCGACAATCTGCCTGTCGACCTGCATCCGCAGTCGCCGTCCTATACGTGCAATCCTGACAACATTCTCTCGCCTGCCACGGTCGACTCCTTGAACACGATGCTCTACGCACTCGAAAAGGCCAAGGGGGTCAAGACCCTCGTCATCGTTGTTGCAGACATTGAGGGGGACGACCCTTATGAATTTTCTATCGGTGTGGGCAACAAATACGGAGTCGGTTCGAAACAGAACACAGGACTCATCGTCACTCTCGCAACAGAAGACCGCTGCTATTACATTCTCACAGGCGAAGGCCTGGAGAAGCACCTGCCCGATGCCATTTGCAAACGAGTGGAAAACCGCGTCATGGTGCCTCTGCTCAAACAAGGCGACTGGAACGGAGCCATGACAGCAACGGTCCATGCTCTAAAGGGCATTCTTGAAGGTGACGAGGAACTTGTAAATGAATATTCGGGTGAAGGCGATGATGAAGCAGCTATGGTGCTCATCATAACAATGCTCGTCATCGTAGGCACATTCATGCTATTCGCCCATGTGACACGTCAGGCGAAGAAATGTCCGCACTGCGGAAAATACAAACTGAAAGTCATTTCAAACAAAACATTTACCGACAAGCAAGGCATACGCCACACCAACACCATACTGCTATGTCAGAACTGCGGCAAGCAAGTTAATCGCGAGAAAAAGGAAGACACTAACGACACTGGCATCGGCGGAGGACCGTTCATCGGCGGCATCCCAATGGGTGGCGGATACCGACGCACTGGCGGAGGTTTCGGTGGAGGCGGATTCGGAAGTTTCGGCGGAGGCTCCTTCGGAGGAGGCGGTGCCGGCGGACGCTTCTAAGAACATAACAAATACTAACTACTAACTATAAATAATCTTATGAAGAAAAGTAGCATTATCATCATTGCAGTCATTGCTGCTATCGTTGCCATTTGGGCAATAACTGGCTATAACGGATTGGTCAATAAGGACGAGTCTGTAGCAAATTCTTGGGCTAATGTGGAAGCCGCTTACCAGCGCAGAGCAGACCTCATCCCTCAGCTCGTCAACACCGTTAAGGGCTATGCCAACCATGAGAAGTCTACACTCGACGCAGTCGTTTCGGCACGTACGAAAGCAACACAGATGACTGTCAGCGTTGACGACCTCACAGAGGAAAACATCCAAAAATATCAGGAGGCACAGGGTGAAGTAGGTGCAGCCATAAGCAGACTTCTTGCCATCACGGAAAATTATCCAGACCTCAAGGCAAACGAAAACTTCAGCGAACTCCAGGCACAACTCGAGGGAACAGAAAATCGCATCAACGAAGTGCGCAAGACCTACAACGCTTCTGTCAAGGAGTACAACGTCAGCGTTCGCAAGTTCCCAAATAACATCCTTGCCGGCATGTTTGGATTCGAGCGCAAATCAGAATTTAAGGCTGACGAAGGAGCAAGCAAGGCACCTGAAGTAAACTTCTAAAAGGATGAACAGCCAAACCGCTAAAACCATAAAACGAATCGTAACTGCCAGCATCACAATACTGGCAGTTATCGTTTTCGTACTCACCGGAGTAGGATTCTACATCCTCCACACCGCCCTTGCACCATCAAAATGGGCGAAAAATCCCGATGCGACATACGACCATATGCTGTCAGAGTACCCCTTCTTGCAAGAGTGGACGGATTCGCTCAAGCAGAACGACGAATTGAAAGAGACTGAACTGACCGCTCCCGACGGCACTCTTCTTCATGCCTACTACATCAAAGCGAAACAGCCGACAAAGAAAACAGCGGTCATAATCCACGGGCACAAGAACAACGCCATAAACATGCTGCACATCGCCTACCTCTACAGGCACGACCTGGGGTTCAATGTGCTTTTGCCAGACCTAAGGGCGCACGGTAAGAGCGGTGGCAACCACATACAGATGGGGTGGAACGACCGCCTCGACGTGATGCTGTGGATGGACAAGGCTAACGAGCTCTTCGGAGGCAACACGCAGATGGTCGTTCACGGCATTTCCATGGGAGCGGCAACAACAATGATGCTCTCTGGCGAAGAACAACCCGACTATGTCAAGGCATACGTCGAAGATTGCGGCTACACATCCGTATGGGACGAGTTCGCCCATGTGGCAAAGCAGGACTACCACCTGCCACAGATGCCTTTTCTCTACGTAGCCGACCTCTTCTGCAAGTGGCGTTACGGATGGAGTTTCAAGGAGGCCTCTGCTGTGGAACAGCTGCGAAAGACCGACCGTCCTATGCTCTTCATCCACGGCAACGCCGACACCTACGTCCCAACCGACATGGTCTACACTCTCTACGATGCAAAACAGGGCGACAAAGAACTATGGATAGTCCCAGGAGTCGGTCACGCCACATCTTACCACGACTACCCTGAAGAATACACCCAGCGCGTCAAGAATTTTGTCAACAAGTACCTATAAATCCTTGCACTCTTCTATGGAACAAGCACACAACAGTCCCATTGCAATATACACAAGCGAGGACAATACCATTTCGCTTGATGTTAAGTTGGAGAATGAAACAGTATGGTTGAACCGCGCACAAATGTCATTGCTATTTGATAGGGACATTAAGACTATAGGTAAGCATATAAACAATTCTTTAAGAGAGGAATTGGAAGGTTTACCAGTTGTCGCAAAATTTGCGACAACTGCTTCAGATGGCAAAACCTATCAAACAGAACACTATAATATAGAAATGATTACTTCAGTTGGTTATCGTGTTAAAAGCAAACGCGGCACACAATTCCGCATTTGGGCCAACAGAGTTCTTAAAGACTATATTGTCAAAGGTTATGCCATAAACGACAAAATACGGATTGAACGATATAATGAGTTGAAAGACGTGGTTCGCTTACTTGCTCACACCGTAAATTCGCAGGAAAGACTAACTGACGACCAGTCAACAGGGCTCCTATCTGTTGTCACTGATTATGTTTATGCATTAGACACCCTTGACCGCTACGACTATCAGCAGCTAACGATAGAGAAAACCACGAAAGAGGAGCGCTTCCGCGCAACGTACGAAAATGCAATGGAGGCAATACTTAGCCTTAAAAGCAAATTCGGCGAAAGCCCCCTATTCGCCAACGAGAAGGACCAATCGTTCAAGAGTTCAATTGGACAGATATACCAGACATTCGGCGGAACCGAACTTTATCCTAGCATCGAAGAGAAAGCTGCCATGCTTCTCTACCTCGTAACGAAAAACCATTCTTTCAGCGACGGAAACAAACGAATTGCAGCAATGCTGTTCCTTTGGTTTATGGAGCGCAATGGCATACTCTACCGTAACGACGGCACCAAGCGCATTGCCGACAACACCCTCGTAGCACTCACGCTAATGATAGCCGAAAGCCGCACCGAAGAGAAAGACATAATGGTAAAAGTAGTAGTAAATCTTATAAACCAACAAAACCAATGACAACCGAAACGCCACAACTCAACTCTCACAACAAGCAGGAGTTTCCGCCTGCTCATAGCGCCGAGCACCTTTTGAACCAAACCATGATAAGGATGTTCGGATGCGAGCGCTCACGCAATATGCACATCGAGCGCAAGAAGAGCAAAATCAACTATACCCTTGCAGAATGCCCCACTGCGGAGCAAATCGCACAAATCGAGCAACTGATGAACGGACTCATCAAGGACGACCTGCCTGTGACTTACGAATTCGTTACGCGCGACAATATCCCCGAAGGTGTGAAACTCGACAAGCTCCCTGAGGATGCAAGCGAAACGCTCCGACTCGTCCGCATAGGCGACTACGACGTATGTCCGTGCATCGGCACGCACGTGGGATCGACTGCTGAGATCGGTGAATTTAAGATTACAAGCACTTCATGGAACGCAGGCGACTTCCGCATCGTATTCAAGGTTTTTCCGCCCGTTTTGTAATTGGACAAAGGGGGAAATTAGCCGTTTCACGCCTGCAATCAATAGCAAACAGTGCATTTTCCTGCATAAAAATTTGCCAGTTCGGGAAAAAGTCGTACCTTTGCATCGCGTTTGAGAAAAAGCGCTTGATATTACATCGCGGGGTGGAGCAGTTGGTAGCTCGCCAGGCTCATAACCTGGAGGTCGTTCGTTCGAGTCGAGCCCCCGCAACAAAGTTAAGGCAAGTAGCAAACGCTACTTGCTTTTTTCTTTACGGCAAGGGCTACTCAGCGGAGTCCCCACACCGCATCATCACTGGGGTTGATTGGATTTGACAGCGGGATGAGGTGGTACGTAAGCATGCAGAGCGTCGTTGGTTGGCTCTTAAATCCCAGCTCTCAAAGAATTATCTGGCGAAAACAGATTTGCTCTCGCTGCCTAATCGAAGTATAGTAGATCGGCTTTATTCCCTTGCCAGGCGAGGGAACGAGACATCGCCCTGAAAGCTATCCGTCCTGAAGCGTTCAGATCCGCGGTGCAGTAAAATCGGGAATAGTCGGGCGCAGCCTCGTGCGTCGGATGAAGTTTTAGAGGATAAGGTCGCGATGGGTGGTCCGGGTCTTGTCGCGGCACGAAAACCGAAGGCCGGAATAAGCATGTAGAAAGCGTATGGCTTCCTCGTTTGGACGAGGGTTCAATTCCCTCCAGCTCCACAGACAAGCACATTAAAGGGTGTACGGCATCATGTCGCACACCCTTTGCTTTTATATACTCGCCTCTACTATTTTGCGCCTCGTCCGAAGCGTCTGCCAAGATATCGGTCAAGGCAGACAAAAAAGGTCAGGCATACTACTGTGGCTATGACAGAAACGGCACTTCCGCCGCCATCGTGCGGTTCGTGGGCTACCTCCTGCATTGCAAAAGCGTCAAACATACTGCTTAAGGAGTTCCACAAAGCCTTAAAGTCGACAAGGGAGACAAGAACCGCCGCACCAACCATGCACGAAACTGCACAGAACACGGTTGCCACCACTCTACTGCGGCGCTCCATACGCTCCTTCTCGCGACGCACCTTCTCCATTGCCACAAACGGGAAGTTGTGCGGATATTTCACTGCGCTCCGTTCTTCATTGAGCATGACAGCACGCCTCAATGCTGAATCTGCTTTTGCCTTCACTTTAATCTCATCCATTTATGCTAAATGTTTTAATCAGTAAATACAATCGCTTGCGCACCCTATACAAGCGTTGCGCCACGCTGTTCTCCTTAATCGACATGATATAGGCGATGTCACGCACGGAACGGTCGTCATAGTAATAGAGCGTAATGAGAGTCCTGTCCTCGACATCCAACATCTCAATCGCTTTCTGCAGCTGCGCCACATTGTCCTCATCGTCCGTCAGCATCAATTCGTCGACCATGCCGTCCGTCACTTCTGCCAGCTGACTTTCATCAACATCTACCGTCCGCTCGCGTTTAGTCTTCCGCAAATGCTCTACTGCACAGTTGTAGGCAATGCGGCTTACCCAAGTTGAGAACGACGAACGGAAGTCGAACGATTCCAGTCGGGTGAACGCCTTGACGAAGGCATCCTGCGCCACCTCCTCCGCATCCATCTGCTGCGGAACAAGTCGCGACACGAGGGCAAGCACTTGCCGACCGTACTTTTCGAGGAAATAGCCAAACTCCTCCGTACGACCGGCAAGCACCTGCCCTATCAGTTTCCTTTCGTCAACGCTCATTCTAATCACCTTCTTTTATGGTGTCTCCTACTCTTCCAGCTTCTTCTCTTCCTTGCGGTCGATTAAGTAAGCTATCAGCATTCCCAATCCACCAAAGAGACAGACGCTTGCTGTGTAGACCACGGAAACAACTTCTGAGTTGCACACTTCCCAATGATAACGGCTTGTGATATACTCCTCTCCTACCAGCACATAATTGATGAAGAAACCCACCAGTACTCCCACTCCAATGCCAAGCACCAACAAGGCAGCACGAATGCTCGTATGCTTCTTCATGCGGAAGATGTTAGCCATCCCCGTATTGCCCAAGTATTCGTTCAAATACTTGCTCACATCAGCCTTGCCTATCTCAGCTATCTTATCGATAAGCATCTTGCGCTCGCCCTTGCGGACAAAAAGTTCAAATACCATGTAAATGAAACTGAACACGATAAACGTAATAACTACTTGATACATAATAAATCCATTTTTTATTGATTAATTAATAGTTTGTTGCTTTCTATCCTTATAGACGTGACGGCGGTGAAAATATTACGCACCCGAAACAACTTTTTCTACACTTTTATCAAAAAAAGATGTGGAAACAAACAGTTGCACACCCCTTCGCCTGCGCTGCAATGAATACTCATAAGTCGCTAACCATCTGACTCTCAATAATTAACCAGTACCACACCGTTAGAAACTTATCACCACTCCGCTCAAAAGTTATCAGAACCTCGCTCGAAACTTTTCAACCCCTCGGAGAAAACTATAAATTAAACTTATATTTATAAGAATAAAACTAATATTTATATAAATAAAATCATTATTCTTACAAATATTACTTTTATTTATACTTTTCAGCGGGCAGGCAGCGAATTTGCACCGAGGTGAAGGTATTTTTTTAGCGAGGTCACGAGAAGTTTACACTGAGGTGGCGGTAAGTTTTCCGTAAGGTGGCGAAAAGTTTTATGCGAAGCTCTACCTCTACTTTCACGTTTATCATGACAGTTTGATGGATGCGCAAAAAAAGACAGACCTGCGAGTCTCACGACTCCGTGGTCTGTCGGCGTATAGTCACAAATAATCTAAAAATCTGATATTACATGGATGTCAAATGAAAAAGTCCATAAAGTCGGGCAATGATGGAGAGCACGGACTGCATCGGCTGATGGCTCTCAACGCTGCCAGATAGTTGGGCTCTTGAGTTATCTCCGGCACGAGTTCGGCATGAACAATCTTGCGGTCGGGCGAAACGACATAGACGGCACGGGCGAAAAGTCCGTTGAGCGGTCCTGTGGTCTGCATCACTCCGAAGTCGCGGCCAAAAGTGGAACCATAGTGG
>Ga0233374_1000066_pt1 | contig 28644 bp, 25 predicted proteins | sample ElkDunMinimDraft_FD_180688 | JGI IMG/M metagenome (GOLD analysis project Ga0233374, IMG submission 180688) | Fecal eukaryotic communites from dung pellets of Tule Elk in California, USA - Elk Dung E1 | ecosystem: Host-associated > Mammals > Digestive system > Large intestine > Fecal | place...
GCAATCCTCAACAAGGAAGAAGGCGTTGGCGACATCGTGCTTCTCGACGTAACTCCGCTTTCTATGGGTATTGAGACTCTCGGTGGCGTGATGACAAAGATGATCGACGCTAACACTACAATCCCTTGCAAGAAGACTGAGACATTCTCAACAGCCGCTGACAACCAGACAGAGGTAACTATCCACGTACTTCAGGGCGAGCGTCCTATGGCTTCACAGAACAAGTCTATTGGTAACTTCAACCTCACAGGTATCGCACCAGCACGCCGCGGTGTTCCTCAGATAGAAGTTTCATTCGACATCGACGCTAACGGTATCCTCAAGGTGTCTGCAAAAGACAAGGCTACAGGTAAGGAGCAGACAATACGTATCGAAGCATCTTCCGGTCTTAGTGAAGAGGAAATCAAGCGCATGAAAGCTGAAGCTGAGGCAAATGCAGAGGCTGACCAGAAGGAGCGCGAGCGCATCGACAAGATGAACCAGGCTGACTCTATGATATTCCAGACAGAGACATTCTTGAAGGAAAACGGCGACAAGCTCCCTGCAGACCAGAAACCTGCTGTAGAAGCAGCACTTGAAAAACTCAAGGAAGCCCACAAGAGCGCAGACATCGCTGCTATCGACGCTGCTACAGCAGAACTCAACAACGTAATGCAGGCTGCAAGTCAGCAGATGTACAGCCAAGCTGGCGGTGCACAGGCAGGCCCAGGCGCAGGTTTCCAGGGTGGCGCACAAGGCGGCACACAGCAACCTAACAACGACAACGATGTTCAAGATGTTGATTTTGAGGAAGTGAAGTAAATTCAAGCCTAATAAAAATAGTAATAACATTTTCAGAAATAAAGGGGTGCAGCGTTGCATCCCTTTATTTTTATTTGGAGACTTATTCAAATGTCATAGAGTCACCATAAAATCTCCAATATGGCCGTTTCTATATTCATTCAGACATTCATCACTCTAAATCTGAGTGGTTTTCATTGCCATAATGAAAAGATTGCGTAATTTTGCAGTATAATTGACGAATTATGGACTCAGAAGAAAAAGAATTCCTAGTCGATATAGATAAGATTGTTAAGGAAAAGGCAGGTTCTAAAGCCAAATACATACCTGGATTTATCATTTCATGGCTTAAGCGTACTTTGCACCAAGAAGAAGTCAACCGCTTCCTCGGCGGACGTGCCAAAGGAAAAGTTGGAGTTGATTTTCTTGACGAATGCGTAGACTATCTGGAAATGGACCTTAAGGTAAAAGGATTGGACGAACTGCCTGGAAACGAGGGCGGAAGATATTTCACAATTGTGAGCAATCACCCACTGGGCGGCGAAGACGGCGTTGCGCTCGGTAAACTTCTTTGCCACAAATACGACAGCAAAATCAAGTACCTTGTCAACGATGTTTTGATGAACCTTCATGGGCTGGCGCCGCTCTGTATACCAATCAACAAGACTGGTAATCAGAGTCGCAACTTCCCAAAGATGGTTGATGCAGCGTTCCAGTCAGACAATAACGTACTGATGTTTCCTGCAGGACTTTGCTCACGCCGTCAGGACGACGGAAGCATTCGCGACCTCGCCTGGAAGAAGACATTCATCACTAAAACCGTTGAATACCAACGTGATGTAATTCCTGTACACTTCTCAGGACAAAATTCTGACCGATTCTACAACATTGCACGCTGGTGTAAGAAACTAAATCTGAAATTCAACTTTGCCATGCTTTTCCTCGTAGACGAGATGTACAAGAACGTAGGCAACTCATTCACCGTCACCTTCGGCAAACCTATCCCGTGGCAGACTTTCACTGACAAGTCGAAAACTCCTGCCGAATGGGCAGCATGGGTGCAGGACAGAGTGTACGAACTTTAATCAGACTACTTAGCAAAATAAAAAATACACAAATGGAAGAAATCATCGCTCCCGTAAGCAAAGAATTGCTAAAATCCGAGTTGACAGAAGACAAGCGACTTCGCTTCACCAACAAGAGCAACAACGAGATTTACATTGTGACATACCAAGACTCGCCTAACACTCTTCGCGAGATTGGTCGTCTTAGGGAAATTGCTTTCCGCGCTGCGGGAGGAGGCACGGGTATGGCTCTCGACCTCGACGAGTTCGACACAGAAGAAGGGGCTTACAAGCAACTCATCGTATGGAATCCCGAAGCGGAGGAAATCATTGGCGGTTACCGTTATCTCATGGGCACAGAAGCAAAAATGGACAAGGATGGACAACCAATATTGGCTACAGCTCACATGTTCAAGTTCTCCGAAAAGTTCATAAAGGAGTATCTGCCTTACACCATCGAACTAGGACGTTCGTTCGTTACGCTCGAATACCAGTCAACACGTGCCGGAGCAAAGGGACTTTTCGCTCTCGACAACCTTTGGGACGGACTTGGTGCGCTGACAATCATCATGCCTAACGTGAAGTATCTGTTTGGCAAAATGACGATGTACCCTTCCTACAACCGCCGCGGACGCGACATGATTCTTTACTTCCTAAACAAGCACTTCGAAGATAAGGATCGTCTCATAATCCCAGCAAAACCACTATTGTTAGAAATGAGCACAGAGGAGCTTGAAAGCATCTTCAGCGAGGAGAACTTCAAGGAAGACTACCGCATCCTCAACAGAGAAGTGCGCAGTCTCGGACTTAACATCCCGCCTCTCGTGAACGCTTACATGAACCTCTCACCTACCATGAAGATGTTCGGCACAGCCATAAACTACGGTTTTGGCGATGTGGAAGAGACTGGTATCCTCATCACCGTCGAAGAGATTCTTGCAGACAAATACGTCCGCCACATCGACACCTTCATTAACGAGCATCCTGAATACTTGAAGATAACCAGCGGAGCTAACAAGGTGATAAGCGAACACGAATAATCACAACCAATCCCCCCAGCCATATGCTAAAGAAAACCCTCTCACTAATACTGTTTTTTGCTGCACTCACATTCGCTGAAGCGCAAGAAAAAATCAGAGTGGCATGCGTGGGCAACAGCATCACCTACGGCAGCGGCATAAAGAACCGCGACAAGGACTCCTACCCTGCCCAGTTGCAACAACTGCTTGGCGAGGAATATGAAGTAGTGAATTTCGGACGAGGCGGGCGCACAGGTTTGAGCAACGGCGACCGCCCATACATCAAGGAACCTGAATACAAGGCCGCACTCGAATTTCTTCCACACATAGTTATTATCAAGTTCGGCACAAACGACACCAAACCTCAGAATTGGGTTTACCGCCACGACTTTGAAGGCGACATCGAGGGTATGGCAAAATCATTCGAATCACTCCCTTCAGAACCCGAAATTTACCTTTGCTACCCGGCAATGGCATACAAAGTGCAATGGGGAATACGCAACAGCGTGATTGAAGACGAGGTGATTCCGAAAATCAAGAAAGTGGCAAAGAAAAACGGATGGAAAATCATAAACCTCCACAAGGCGACAGCAAAAATGCCTGAGCACTTCCCTGACGCCATCCACCCAGACCCGTACGCTGCCGGAGTTATGGCAAAGAAGGTCTACAAGGCCATAAGATAAGAGCCAAGATAATTACTGAGCTCAACAAAACTCAGCGCATTTGGGAAACCGCTCCTTCTAATTTCCCTATTACATAGTCACCAATATCACAAACGCACTCCATTGGGGTGCGTTTGTTGCTTATAAGCAGTAATCGAACAAAAAATACTCCAATTTGAAATAAAATGGTCTGCAAACAGACTTATTTTTACTTTTTTCTTATTTTTGTACACTAAGAACCTTTTATACATTTCTAACCCTATGATCAAACGATTATTACTAATCCTTTTGTCATTTTTGCCAATATATGTCTCTGCCCAAGAGATTACGGCAGGCGAACACACCAGAGTTGAAACTATATATGGACCTATCGAGGGGTATCTTGATGGAAGTATATACACTTTCAAAGGGGTGAGGTATGCTAAAGCGGAACGCTTTATGCCACCCGAATTCCCTGACAAGTTTACCGCTTTAAGGCAATGCAAACTATATGGGCCTCAGGCTCCGCAAGGCGAAACATTGCGTTGGAATGCGAATAACCAGACAGACTACGCTTTCGGAAATCAGTTTGTGCTTGAACCTATGGACGAAAAGAACTGCTTCGTCCTTAATGTTTGGACTCCAAGCATCAATGACTCCAAGCGCCGCCCCGTGTTTGTTTGGATTCATGGAGGAGGCTACGCCAGTGGTTCGGGCCATGATTTGCCATGCTATGAAGGCCGTGCTTTGGCTGAAGCGGGTGATATAGTTGTTGTTAATCTCAATCACCGACTTAACATCCTGGGATTTGCCAACCTCACAGGACTTGGCGGCAAGTATTCCAAGTCGGTCAATCTTGGATTGCAGGACATTGTCAAGGCACTTGAATGGGTTCGTGATAACATAAGCCGTTTCGGTGGCGACCCTGCACAAGTGACCATAGCAGGCCAATCTGGCGGCGGTGGCAAAGTGTCTACATTGCTTGCAATGCCGAGTGCTAAAGGGCTTTTCAAGCGAGCCATCGTACAGAGCGGTTCTACACTGCGTCAGGCTGATGCGGAAACGACAGCCAAATTCGGGATAGCGCTTGCTGAGGAATTAGGACTGGCTCCTAATGGCGATGCAGATTTTACCAAGTTTACTTATGAAGAGCTCAATGAGGCAAGCCGTCGTGTTTCACGCAAAGGTATAAGAGCTGGCTTCTCTCCTGTTGTGGATGGTGCGGTTTTGCCTCAGCATCCGTTTGCGCCTGCATCGGAAGTTAGCCGTGATGTGCCTATGCTCATCGGAACTGATTTCAACGAATTCACTTTTGACATAATCCGTGAGATGACAGAAGAGGAAGCTATCGCTTCTGTCAAGAAGCGCATGGGCGAAGAGCGTGGCGAGGAGTTTTGCAAGGCATTCCGCAAGGCATATCCAGATGCGCCATCTAAGGAAATGACATACGTTGATACTGGATTCCGCGCCAGCGCTGTCAGCCAGGCCTTGGCAAAGAGCCGTCAAGGTGGAGCGCCTGCTTATCTTTATCTGTTCACGTGGAAGCCTGAGAACAATGCGCTTGGCGCTTCGCATGGAATGGAACTTCCGTTCATGATGCACAACGTTAACCTCCAGCGTGAGATGACTGGCGCTTCGCCGTCTGCATATAAGTTCGAAAAGGTTATCAGCAGCATTTGGCTTTCATTTATAAAGACTGGCAATCCTAATGTCAAAGGTCTGCCGAAGTGGGAGCCGTTTACTGAACAGAACGGCGTGACCATGATTCTCGATAACAAGTGCTATCCGCTCAACCATCACGATAGCGACTTGCTCAAGTTAAGCAGACCAATATGGTAAGCCATATTCATTTAGATTCACAAAACTTATAAATAATGTATTATGAAAAAACTTCTGATTTTATCTTCAATTCTGTCTTGCTCGCTGGCAGGCTTTGCCCAGACTGATGCAATTAGGATTGATCTTAACAAGAAAGGTGCGGATGTCTCGCCTAACCTCTACGGCATTTTCTTTGAGGAAATCAATCATGCCGGCGATGGCGGACTTTATGCCGAACTGGTTCAGAACCGAGGGTTTGAGGAGCATGTTCTCCCGTCAAGCATGACTTATGTTGACGGAAAGGCTGTGGCCGTAGATAGCCCTAATTATGAACACAGAACTAACCGCAAGTGGAGTATTCCATGGAACATAGAAGAGAAAAAAATGCTCGCATGGGAAGTTAAGGCTTTAGGCGGAACAGCCAAGTATGATGTGGTCAAGCCTGACGTTCCGCTTCATCCAAATACTCCAAACGCCATGGAAATCAAGATTTCTTCGCTTGATGCCGACGGCAAGGTCACATTGACCAACACTGGTTATTGGGGTATGGGACTCAAGAGCGGCGAGAAGTATGACCTCCGCTTCTATGTCAAGAGTGCTGACTACAAGGGCAATATCACTGCCCGTATTTCTGACGGCAACCACCTTGGTTCTATTACGTTCAAGACTAAGAAGATAAAGGAGTGGACTGAGTTTACGGGTGTGCTTACTTCTTCCGGCACAACTCCTAACGGAAGTCTCATCCTTGAATTTGATGCACCTGGTACCATATATGTGGACTACGTGTCTCTTTTCCCTCAAAAGACCTTTATGGGGCGTAAGAACGGGCTTCGTCTTGATTTGGCGCAGATGCTCCAAGGACTTCATCCCACTTTTATGCGTTGGCCTGGAGGATGCATCGTCGAGGGTGCGACATACGAAAACCGCTTCAAGTGGAAGGAGACAATCGGCGACCCTATGACACGCCGCGGCGAGTGGGACCTTTGGGGCTATCGCAACACTTGGGGACTCGGCTATCACGAATTCCTCCAGTTCTGTGAAGATACAGGCATGGATGCCATGTTTGTCAACAACGCCGGCATGTCATGCTCCGTTCGCAACGGCGACTACACGCACACAACTGCCGGACTCGATTCTGTCATCCAGGATTTCCGCGATGCCATAGAATATGCTATCGGCGACCCTTCGAAGAACGAATGGGCAAAGATGCGCGCCGATGCAGGACACCCTGCACCATTCCCGCTCAAATACGTGGAAATAGGAAATGAGAACGTTGGACCGCAGTACGTTAAGCACTTCAACTATATTTTCGCAAAGCTCAGCGTTGAATACCCTCAGATAAAGTTTATCAACACTCTCGGCCATACAGACCCGCTGTTAGAGCAGATTCCAGGCGAGTACATGGTTGACCCTCACTGGTATCGCGACCCTAACTTCTTCTTCAACAACAACAATCTTTTCGACAACGCGCCACGCAAGCACGACATCTACGTTGGCGAATATGCATGCAACGCTGGAGTCGGCGCAGGAAACCTCCTTGCCGCAATCAGCGAAGCTGCATTCATTCTCGGCATGGAGCGCAATAGCGATGTAGTTAAGATGACCTCTTATGCGCCTCTCTTTGAGAACTACAGCCACAGAAACTGGCCGTGCAACCTCATCCACTTCAACACAGAAGCGACTTACGGTCGTGCTTCTTACTACGTGCAGAAGATGTCGGCAGAGCACCGCGCCACATACAATGTCGGGCTCAGCGAAACTGCCAGTGCCGTAGAGGCTAAGCCTTTCGAAGCGGGAGGTATCGGACTCGGAAGCTATGCCACTCAGTGCGAGTATCGCAACATACAGATTACTACTGCCGACGGCAAAACACAGAAAGTTGCCCCTTCGCAGTTCAAGAGCGGCAGAGGCGAATGGAACGTAAGTGGCGACATCATTGCCCAGACTTCTAACCAGCAGCTCACAATGTCCATGCTCCCTGAATTCAGCAGCGACAACTACACACTCCAGCTTCAGGCGAAGAAGACAGACGGTCGCGAAGGATTCTTCATCTACTTTGGAATGGACGAGCGCGGACGCAACGGCTACGTTGCCAACATTGCAGGATGGAACAACCGTACCACCGCCTTCCAACCTATTCAGCGCGGACGCACTGTTGATGTGCTCGGCCCTCAGGTGCAGCAGTCAGTCGAGACCGACCGCTGGTACGACGTCAAGCTTGTTGTCACCCCTGAATTGGTTACTCTCTTTGTTGACGGCAAGGAACTAACCTCAGCAAAACCAATGCAGCAGACACGCTATTTCTGCCAGACAGGATATGACACTCAGACAGGCGAACTCATCATCAAGGTTGTCAACGGAACAGACAAGGCATACACACGCAGCTTCGAAATCGAAGGCGCACGCCGCATAGAGGCAGAAGGCAAAGTCATCACGCTTTCAGGCAACGCACAGGAAGAGAACTCATTTGAGAGCCCAACCAAACTCGTGCCAGTAGAGACAACCTACAACGGATTTGCCGACAAGTTCACATACGAGTTCGCACCGATGTCATACACAATCATGCGCATAAAGGCACGCCCTACAGAGCGCCGACGCTATTTCCCAGCAACCATGACTCATCCCGATGTGCACGACCCAGTCATCGCACGCGGAGAGGACGGACGCTTCTACATCTTTGCCACAGGCATGAACGTAGGCGTCATGTCGAGCGCAGACCTCAAGGAATGGAAGCATGAACCATCAGCACTGAAGGAAACTCCGGCATGGGCAATGGACACCGTTCCAGGCTATCGCGGACACACATGGGCTCCGGACATCAGCTACCACAACGGACTCTGGCATCTCTACTACTCATGCTCCACATTCGGCAAGAACGGAAGTGCCATCGGTCTCGCAGTCAACAAAACCCTCGACCCTAAGTCGCCTGACTTCAAGTGGGAGGACAAAGGCATGGTCATCGCTTCACACAAAGGCAAGGACTGCTTCAACGCTATCGACCCTAACCTCATCGTCGACAAGAAAGGCAATCCGTATCTCACCTTCGGTTCGTTCTGGGACGGAATCCAACTTATAGAACTCTCTAAGGACGACTTCAAGACTCCAGTGAGCAAACCTGTGACAATCTCACGCCGTTTCGACCGCAAGTTCACACTTGACAACATCGAGTTCACTAAAGAGGGCAACAACACTATCGAAGCAGGAGCAAATGCAGTCGAGGCACCATTCATCTACAAGCACGGCGACTACTACTATCTGTTCGTAAGCTTCGACTATTGCTGCCGCGGCGAGAAGTCAACCTACAAGACCGTCTATGGACGCTCAAAGAAAATCACAGGCCCATACCTCGACAAAGAAGGCAAGCGCATGGACAAGGGCGGCGGCACACTCCTCTACGGACCAGACGAGACATATTTCGGTATAGGCCACAATGCAGCATTCACATATTTCGGCCAGCCGTTCTTCATCTCTCATGCCTATGAGAAGTCAAGCAACGGACGCGCCAAGCTCTTCATCCGCCCAATGAACTTCGACGAAGACGGATGGATAAAGTAGCGAAAAACCGCACGATGCAGTAACCTCACCAGGAGTTACTGAAACATCAAGAATCCAGAAACGTCACACGCCCTCTCGTGTGGCGTTTCTTTTTATTCCACAGCCGCCCGACTCTTTTTAGGCACGGAAGTCACAGACTGCACTGATGCCGCTGTTCTTGGTCACAAACAGGAAAACCGTGGTATTTCTATGTGTTTCAGCGTGTTCCGTGCCTAAATTTCAACTGCCCGCATTAAGAATTTTAACTGTCCGCGTTAAGAAATCATCGTCTTCGCGCTCCTTAATCAGCACCACCCCGCTCCTTAATCGCCATCACCCCGCTCGAAACTTACAACGCCCTCGCTAAAAACTATAAATAAAAGTAATATTTGTACGAATAATAGTTTTATTTATATAAATATTAGTTTTATTCTTACAAATATAAGTTTTATTTATACTTTTCTCCCCAGTGCTTTTAATTTTCCACCGAGGTGAATGTAAGTTTTTACAGCGGTAGTTGCCATTTTTCATGCAGGGGCGCAACGTGTTGCAATGTATTGCATCCGAGGAGCAAGGAGGTAAGTGGTTATCCCTTGGGTTCCAGCAAGCGCATGACGTAGAGACGGCGTTACCATTGGGTGGTGCCCTACGATGCTTATCGGCATAACCTATAAAATATACTCCCCGTTTTGTTCTTGTTTTTCGTCGAAATATTTAACTTTGTGAAGTATTGACAGATAAAATACTAAAGCACTTTCAATAAGTTTAAAACTTTAAAAACAAGTTTTGTTATGACAGAAACAGAACCCAACGCTATTGAATACATTCTCATTGTTGCATCTACCATATTTTTTATATGGTTTTTTATATGGCTATACATCTTACTCCCCAGAAAAATGGCAATAAAAAGAGGTCGTAGCGTTTTAGGATGGACTCTGCTATTTTGGTTTATATCGCCGATATGGGGGATTATACAGCTGTTGATATTAGGCGACAGTAAAGAAATGATTCGAGAAGATATAATGAAAGAACTCAATCGTAATTAGCGCTTGAATAAACACATGAATCTTTTGCTTTCTATATTTCTTAGTATTATAGCTGTGACTATTATAATTACTGCTATAATCAGAAAACAACTTAAAGCAAAGTCGGACGAATTATCGACGCTGATTAACGGATTGGATTCATACAAAAATGCATCTAGCAACAATCTATCGAAAGACAATCCATCTGCACAAAATGTCGTCGGATTCACTAATATTTCGACAGATCTCCGCAAAAGTTTTGAAGGTTGTTTTATCTCAGCAATGCAAAGAAAGGATTTTGAGAATCACTACGCACCCATTTTTCAAAAAGCTCATACTCTTTTTAAAAAACTTATACATTTTAACATCACTCCTTCCAAAACTATCTCGAAGTTCATCATTGATTTTGAAAACATCAACAATCTTGTCAAACAGCATAATGAGGAGGTCATTACATTTCTGCTTGAAACACATAAGAGTTTCTTCGACCATTGCCTAAAATATCCATTAGACAAACAACAAAGACGATCTATCATTTCCGAAGAAGATAATTGCTTAGTAGTTAGTAGCGCCGGTAGTGGCAAAACTTCTTCTATCATCGGAAAAGTCAAGTACCTGACAGAGATAAAAGGCATAGATCCTCACCGAATTCTACTAATAAGCTACACCAACAAAGCTGCTGCCGAACTTACAGAAAGGATGGACACTAGCGGTTTAAAAGGTTACACATTCCATAAACTTGCCATAGACATAATAGGAAGAATAACAGGCGTAAAACCATCCATTTGCGACAACACTGACGCTTTATTCGTAGGAATTTATCACGACTTGCTAGCAAACGCTTCTTTCAAAAAAAGCATTGTAGAATATTTCATTGATTATCCTGCTAATGAAAACGACTGGGAGCAACGCAAAAATGCAAGACGCGAAGAATTATCAGAACAAAAAAAAGTACAACTTAAAGCGATGTTCCCCGACATGGATGGCAAAACCATACATGTAAGAAGCGAACAAGAGCAAAAGATCTGTTTCGTGTTATCTTCACTTGGAGTGAAATTCAGATACGAAGAGCCCTACGAATATCAATTGGCAGACGAAATGCACTCTCAGTATCGCCCCGACTTTTCAATCTATTTTGAACGAGAAGGAAAAAAACAACGCATATATTTAGAACATTTTGGAGTAGATGAACATGGGCTTGTTCCTACTTGGTTTGCAAAAGACAAAAACATTTCCTACGAAGAAGCCAATAAACAATATAATGACGGAATAACTTGGAAGAAAGCTGCTCACGAAAAATTTGGCACCCAACTATTAGTAACGTCAAGCGCTGATTTCCATTATTCAGACATAAGGGATAAGCTCCGAATATTATTAAATGAGGCAGGCGTGCCTATTCAAGAGAAAACTGATGAAGAGTTATATGAATTGATTTTGCCAAAAAACAGTAAGCAAGAAAAGGCTTTCATACGACTTGTCGTAACTTTTATAACATTGATAAAATCAAGTTGCAAATCAGTCAATGAGGTTTTGAAACAGGCAAAATATGCAAGTGACGAACGAAGTGTTTTCATTATCAGCAATATATTTCAACCCGTATATGAACGCTACATAAAAGCCTTGAACGACAACAACCAAATTGACTTCACCGGCGCAATTCTTCAAGCCACAGACATATGCCGCGCCTCACATCCTGTCGAATATGATTACATCATTGTGGACGAGTTTCAAGACATCTCTGTTGACCGATACAACTTCCTTAAAGCATTGAGAGAGGGAAATCCACCAGCAAAACTATATTGCGTTGGTGACGATTGGCAATCCATTTACCGATTTTCTGGAAGTGATATGGCCCTATTTAATCAATTCCCAGAATATTTCGGTACAACAGAAATCAACAAGATTGAAACAACTTACAGGTTTGGAGAACCTCTTATTTCCTTATCTGTTCATTTTATCCAGCGCAACAAAACTCAAATACGTAAGGACATACGCTCGTTCAGTCCAGAAATGAGAACAGAGTTGGAATTCTTTTCTTATGACAAGCAAAGCTACTGCAATACAATAGAACAACTTATATCTTCCATCCCATCGGAGAAGTCTATATTCCTGCTAGGCCGTTACTCTTTTGATGATTATTATCTCTCTTTCATGTTTCAATCTATTAAAGAGGGCAATAGATTCTATTATATAATCGGAGGGAGAAAAATAGAGTTTTTGACCGTACACAAATCTAAAGGGCTTGAAGCTGACTATGTAATAATTTTACAGTGCAACAAGGACACATACGGCTTCCCATCACTTGTGAGCGATGACCCTGTGCTTAACTATGTACTTACACAAAGTGATCAATTCCCCTACGGAGAAGAACGAAGATTGTTCTATGTAGCAATAACTAGAGCCAAAACAAAAACATACATATTATACGATAACCGCTGCCCCTCTGTATTCGTCAACGAGTTTTTACATCCAGAAAGGATTACAGAAGAAAGTTACATGAAACACCCTAATGCAAACAAAAGATGGACAAAAAGTGCAGACCAATTCCTATTAAAGTTACATAGAGAGGGAAAAAGTGTAAAATATATTGCAGAAAAAATGGGCAGAAGTCAAACCTCTATCGTCATGCGCCTTGGCAAACTAAACCAATAAAATATCCCAAAAAACAAGCACTCCCCCGCAGTTAGGTCTGTGAGGGAGTGCTGTCTTATATTACAAGAGAGTATGTCAGTTTCTGATGCGCAGTTTCCATTCGCCATTTTGGCACATTACTTTTTGGGAAGACACTTCCGAAACTCCATTTGCATAATTCAGATTGTAGAACACCACCACAAGCGAATCGGAAAGAGTGTCCGTATCTACTACATCTACACCAAGCACCACTCCTTTCTCTTCTTCCGTAGCCTCAACGTGCTGCTGAAGCAAATTTCGCATGACGCTTTCCGAAAATATCGGACCGTCGTCTTCCTGCGCTACGGAGCGGATATATGCGCCGTAATTATGGGCGTAAAGGGAATCTAAGGCATAGTCGAGTGCCGTCTGCGGAGTGAGATACGGGTTATCCCCCGCACACGAGTTCAGGCAAGACACGCTCAGCAATGCTACGAATCCGCACAACAGACTTTTTACGCTTAACTTCAATGCCATACACTACTCGGTATTACTTCTGACGAACGTAAACGTTTATCGGAGTACCCGTGAATCCCCAATGCTCACGAATCTGATTTTCAAGGAATCGCTTGTAAGGTTCCTTCACGTACTGCGGCAGGTTGGCATAGAACACGAACGAAGGTACGTATGTGCCTGGCAGCTGCATGCAGTACTTAATCTTGATGTACTTGCCCTTGATTGATGGTGGCGGAGTTGCCTCGATGATAGGGAGCATCACCTCGTTGAGCTTAGTCGTAGACACTCGGTTCTTGCGGTTGTCGTATGCCTTCTGAGCCTCTTCGAGCACGCGGAAGATGCGCTGCTTTGTCACTGCCGAAGCGAAGATTATTGTGAAGTCGCGGAACGGAGCGAAGCGCTCTCTGATAGCCTCCTCGAAATGCTTGATTGCGGCATTGCTCTTGTCCTCGACCAAGTCCCACTTGTTGACAACGACAACGAGACCTTTCTGGTTCTTCTGTACGAGCTGGAAGATGTTGACGTCCTGACCTTCAATACCGCGAGTGGCATCGACCATGAGCACGCAAACGTCGGAATTCTCGATGGCACGGATGGAACGCATCACAGAGTAGTACTCAAGGTCTTCGTTCACCTTGTTTTTCTTGCGAATACCAGCGGTGTCGACAAGATAGAAGTTGAATCCGAACTTCTCGTATTTAGTATAGATAGAATCGCGTGTAGTCCCTGCAATATCAGTCACGACGTTGCGGTCGTCATTGAGGAATGCGTTGATGATTGATGACTTTCCGGCATTAGGACGGCCTACGACAGCGATACGCGGTATGTCCTCCTCCATAGGTTCGTCCATCTCCTTCGTGAATTTGCTAATCACCTCGTCGAGAAGGTCGCCGGTGCCGCTCCCTGTAAGCGCAGAAACGCAGATAGGGTCGCCCAGACCAAGGGAATAAAACTCTGCACTGTCGTAGCGAAGTTCGTTAGAGTCGGTCTTGTTGCTGCAAAGGATTGTAGGAATCTTTGAACGGCGCAAGATGCTTGCCACTTCTTCGTCCAAGTCTGTCACGCCTGTCTTCACGTCGACCATGAAAAGTATGACGTCACATTCCTCAATGGCAATGAGCACTTGCTTGCGGATTTCCTCCTCGAAAATGTCATCTGAATTTACTACCCAACCGCCTGTGTCGACTACGGAAAACTCCTTGTTTCCCCATTCGCACTTGCCGTACTGGCGGTCGCGCGTAGTTCCTGCCTCATCGCTAACGATAGCGTGGCGAGTCTTGGTCAATCGATTGAAAAGCGTAGACTTGCCTACATTCGGGCGTCCTACGATAGCCACTAAATTTCCCATTCTTTAATATAGAAATTGAAAGGTTAAGTTCTCACGAACTCAGAGCCATAAGCACCTTTTATTGGTAATAGTCTGCATTTCCGGATGGCTCTCCCCCTCCTTGAGAGTGGGCCGGAAAGAGACGCTAATAATATCTTTGCCCAGGGGCCATGCCCGTGAGCTATCATTCCGGATTATAGCCGAATATGTTAAGTTCCTTGTCGGAGTTACGCCAGTCGCGGTCAACCTTGACATAAGTCTCAAGATATACAGGCTTGCCGAAGAAGCGTTCCAAAGCCTTGCGCGACTCTGTGGCAACTTTCTTGAGCGCACGCCCGCCGTGGCCTATTATTATGCCCTTCTGGCTGTCGCGCTCCACATAGATGACTGCATTGATATGGATATGCTTGTCGTCCTCCTTGAAGGCCTCAACACCCACCTCGACAGAATAAGGAATCTCCTTGTCGTAATAAAGCAGAATCTTCTCGCGGATAATCTCGCTGACGAAGAAGCGTGCGGGTTTGTCTGTCAACTGATCCTTGTCGAAATAAGGAGGACACTCAGGAATGAGTTCCTTAATGCGCTTCAGCACTACATCTACATTAAACTTCGCTGTAGCTGAAATAGGTATAATCTCTGCCTGCGGCAGTATTTCATGCCATTCCTCAACAAGCTTGACAAGGCTTTCCTGATTTGTCAAGTCTATCTTATTAATCAGCACGATGACAGGGACAGACATCTTTGCCACCTTTTGCAAAAATTCGTTGTTTTTGTCAATCTTCTCAACGGGGTCTGTAACGTACAGCAACACATCTGCGTCGGTCAACGCACTCTCAGAGAAAGCAAGCATTGACTTTTGCAGTTTGTAGTTAGGCTTAAGGACTCCAGGTGTGTCGGAAAACACTATTTGCACGTCTTCATCATTGATTATGCCCATGATGCGGTGGCGTGTTGTCTGAGCCTTAAAAGTAGCAATTGAGATGCGCTCTCCCACGAAAAGATTCATCAGTGTAGACTTACCGACGTTCGGATTTCCCACGATGTTTACAAATCCAGACTTATGCACGTTGTTTTACGGTGTTAAAGTTTGTACTACAAGCAACTTGCTTTATTATTATTTAAAAAAGCGCACCGTTTCATGGCGATGCGCTTTCAAGTATTTCACTAACTTAGTTTTGTTTGTTACGTTTTGCGTACCATTCTTCACGACTAATCTCGCCTTCTTTGTAGAACTCTGCAGGGGTATCTGCAAACTTACTACCATCGTAACCCCACTTCATATAAGAAGCTCCCCAGGTAAATCCTGCGCCGAAAGCCGTAAAGATAATGTTGTCGCCCTTCTTCAGTTTTGGTTCATACTCCCACAAACAGAGCGGAAGAGTGCCGCCTGAAGTATTTGCCATGTGGTCAATATTGATCATGACTTTTTCTTCTGGCACGTCAATACGCTGCGCCACAGCAGTCTCTATTCTCACGTTTGCCTGATGAGGCACAATCCAAGCGATGTTGTCGTTGTTAAGATTATTGCGCTTTGCGATAGTCTCTACCGCATTTGACATGTTTGTCACGGCATGCTTGAACACATTACGTCCTTCCTGATAGCAGAAATGCATTTTCTGGTCCACAGTCTCATGAGTTGGCATCTGCGCCGAACCGCCTGCTGCCATGTGAAGGAATTCATATCCCTTACCGTCAACCTTGTGGAAACAATCCATCAGACCGAAATCTTCAGTTGTGGCCTCCATCATAACGCATGCTGCGCCATCGCCAAAGATAGGGCATGTGTTTCTGTCTTCATAGTTGGTCATAGAAGACATGTGGTCGCCACCGCCTACAATAATTCTCTTGTAGCGACCTGAGCGAATCATGTTAGCACCCATCTCCATTGCATAGAGAAAACCTGCACAAGCAGCCTCCATATCGAAACCCCAACAGTTCTTGAGGTCCAAATTACCAATGACGAGCGATGCCACAGATGGAAAATGATAATCCGGTGTAGTAGTAGCCACTATCAGGGCTTCTACTGTATCTGGATCGACCTTAGTCTTATCAAGCAACTGCTTCACCGCCTTTGTCATAAGATATGAAGTGCCCTTTCCTTCCTCTGGTTTGAGGATATGGCGTGTCTTCACACCTATGCGCTGCATAATCCACTCATCACTTGTGTCAACTATCTTGGACATTTCCTCGTTATCAAGGATATAGTTTGGTACATAGCCTCCTACACCCGTAATAACTGCATTTATCTTTTCCATAATAATCTATAAAAGTAAAAAAACCAGCGAGCATCTGTATTTGAGGTGCCCCTGGTTTAGGTTTTCTTATTAAATAGCAGCTTCTTTCTCAATCGCCACCTTGCCTCTGTAGTATCCGCAAGCAGAACATACAGTGTGGTAGACATAGAATTCACCGCAATTTGGGCAAACTGCCAATGTAGGAGCTACTGCCTTGTCATGAGTTCTTCTCTTACGAGTTCTAGTCTTTGACTGTCTTCTTTTAGGATGTGCCATTTTTCTTCGTTTTTAAATTATTTGTTTATTAGTTTCTTTAAAGCATCCCAGCGTGCGTCGACAACAGCAGCGTCATCGCCTTCTTCGTCGGCATCCGCATCAGGGTCTGAATCTATCGTTCCAGCCTCCTCTTCCTGATTGCTTCGGGCAACCTGATGTTCCTTCATAACGTTCATCACAGCTTCGTCGCAATCGCCAGGTTGATGGACTCGCTGATAAGGCATACTAAGAACTATAAATTCGTATATCAACAACGACAGGTCAAGCATACCATCATTTTCAGGTACGACGACACAATCGCCGTCATCGGAATATTCCTCACCAAGCTTCGCTACAAACTCATCGGTTGTGTCGATCCGCAATTCGACGTCTGCAAGACAGCGGTCACATGGCACAGCAACTGTTCCGACAGAATGGATCGTAAACTTAAACAAAGATCCGGAAACGCCATTAAACGTAATTTCCGTGCTTAAGTTTCCTTTCTCAATGATTCCGTCTATTTGTTTGAAGAAAGAGTCGTCTATTTCATATTTCCAGTTGTCGCCAGTTGTGAGCTGTCCCAACAAGTCTACGGAATATTTGTCTTTTTCAATCATTCGCAACGAAACATTTATCCATTCGAGGTGCAAAGATACAAATTTAATAGACTCAAAACATTATTCATGCACGACTTTTTTTCACAAAATGCTCAAAATGCGCACTTTCACATTTGGTGTGCCACGTTTTTCAGTCCTTTTTAAGCCCTGCTTTCAGCGACCGAATCACAGCCGAGTTGAATCCGGCATGATCCAGTTCGTTAAGTCCTTTGATTGTATAGCCTCCAGGAGTCGTTACCTTGTCAATAGCCTGCTCCGGATGCATTCCGGTCTCCTCCAATAAGGTCACTGCACCTGTCATGGTTTGCATCGCAATTTTCAGGGCATCGGCAGGATAGAAGCCCATTTCAACTCCGCCTTCCATCATAGCCCTAAGATAGCGCATCACATAGGCTATGCCACACCCCGCCATCATCATTCCTGACGCTACCATCTTTTCCTCGCAGACCTTAACCTCGCCAACAAGGCGAAACAACTCCGTCACCATAGCCACCTTATCCTCCGCGGCATTGCGCGAAGCTGAAACAAAAGTCATACTCTCGCCATATTCTGCCGCAATATTTGGCATGGCATAGAATATGGCAGGCAAGGCGCAATGAGGGGCATCGGGTGTGTTATCCTTCAAGGCGCGGGCATCAACCTCTGTCTGACGAACCTTGCGGCCTTCATCATCATAGTCGATATTGCTCCACACCTTATGAGCAAACATCCTGGAGAGCTGGTCTATGGAGACTCCTGCCGCTACTGACACGACTGTCTGGCGCGAATAGTCCAATACTTTCTTTATTCCCGCAACGACTTCTTCCACAAACCACGGTTTGACGGCAAGCACTACCACATCGGCATCTTTCACCGCCTCCGCATTTGACAGCGACACGCCAAGCGACGGACTTTCCGCCTTCAATTTGTCGAGTGTAGACTGCGAACGGGCTGTCACGCACACATCCAGTCCGGCCTTCTTACCTGAAGCGGCAGCCTTTGCCCATCCTTTGGCAAGCGCGCCACCCATATTTCCTGCACCGATTATCGCTACTTTCATATTATCATTCATTTTCAAATACAAACGTCTTAACGCCCTGATAGGTTGGGATGTTCACAGCCACGCTGTCGCATCTGCCTGCGTAACCGCAGACCGGAATGCTCAGATACGCGCTCTGGGTATACGACTCGGCATCCCCCTGCGGACGTTCATGAAGGACACTCACGTTCACCACCTTCTTGCCATCAGAGCTAACAACTGCATCCTCTTCACAAAAAGCGAATAAGTGCGTCCCTTTCCCCGTTGTAAGAACTTCCAAAATCATATTGATGTACCCCCCGCCTTTCCACACGCTACCAACTGTCACAGGGTCGGCTGGAAGTTTTTCAAAATCGCTCCTCGGTCTTGGCGGCTGGGAATAGATGTGCTGCAGAGAGTAGACCGTAGCACAAGCCTCCGACTCGTCCAAAGCATAACTGCAAACGCATCTGTAGGCCGTATCAGCAACTGCCGCCACAATATTCTGCGCCACAACAAAACTGCGTCCCTCATCGGATGTTATTTTCACGACCTTCGCAGCCGCATCCGTATGGGCCACAACAAAGTCCATACGCAACGGCGGCACGGACTCGCCCTCGTCTTCGCTGCACGATATCGCAAAAACCGATGTTGCGACTGCAGCAATGAGCAATCGCAACCAGCGCAACGGACTATTTCTGCGCATCAGCCTTAGTCTTGTTAATTGCCGGATTGGCATACATCTTCAGAATCTGCTCACGCAAGAACGGCACGTCTGGACTGTCAAGAGTAACGAGCGACAGCTTCTTTGAAATATACCCTTCTAATTCTTCATGCTCAGCACCGCCCGCAAGAGTATCGGCAGCAGCAAGATTGCAAGGATACAAGCGGTAGTTGCTGTGAATCTCCCTGTCTATATGCTCTGCCACGATGCGGAAGATGTCAGTCTTAGGAGTCTCAGGATCGAGCGTATCGAGCCATTCATTAATACAAGGAGCAGCGTGATAGTGGATATGGCCCTTATAGCCGAAAATACCAATCTTCATATTGTCGAGGTCATCCTGCTTGCTCTTCTTGAAGCCCTCTATATCACGCTTGTTCTGAAACTCCATAGCCTTGAGGTAATCGCAAGGATCATATTCGTAAGAGATGGCAAGCGGCACAATGTTGAGCGACTTCAAACGCTCTATGACACTGCCTTCGCCACCCATCACCATCATCTTGAGCACACTTTCCTGAGTGCGGTCGTCCGAATCCTTGGCACGTCCTTCGCGCTGAGCAATCCAGATATTCTCCTTCTTCTCATTAATAGCAAAGTGCATGTAGCTCGACATCTTAGCCGAGGCCATCAGCATCTGACGCATTGTCAGAGCACGCTGAACAATGAACGACTTGTTCACACGCACGAGGTCCTTAATCCACGGGCGGATAAGCAGGTTGTCGCCTATGGCAATCTCTACGGTGCTCATACCCTCGTTCAGCAGTGCATAGCACAACAGAGCAGAGTCAAGGACTATGTCACGATGGTTTGAAACAAAAGTGTAAGCCTTTGACTTGTCGCCACTGATAGCAGAGAAATCGCCAGTCAAACCAGTGCTGGCATTCTTCAGCAGATTCTCCAAAACAGGATAGATACAGATCTTCTGAAACTCGTTAGAGTCTTTGGAACTGCGAATCATCTGCGCCACCTGCTCATAAGGCACCCCCTTATAGACAGTTTTAATAGCAGCCTTAAACTCAGGGTCATCAATTAGTCGATCAAAAACAGCCGGCAGTTCTTCTGGCAAGAACGGGCGAATGTCATCATAGTCATGAATGTTTGCCATAGTTGTATGTTTTTAACTTATTTGCAAGCCCGCCACAAAAGCGCGGCGACACTCTAATTACATATTATATCTACCACCAAAAGCCACAGAGACCGCACTCACTTCTGCGTGCTCAGACTAAGTTTGTATAAACACAGACTGAGTTTGTACGAACTTAGACTAAGTATGTACAAACTTAGGCTAAGTTTGAAACTCTCTCAGCACAAATGCCACAAAAAAGCCTCGCTCCGCCGCTCAATCAGCGTCCCAGCTTGTCCTCTATAACTTCGGTAAGCACAGCCGACATCTCAAGTCCGGCAGCACGCACCTGCTGAGGGATGAAGCTCGTGGCAGTCATGCCTGGAGTGGTGTTAATCTCCAGCAAGTTAATCTTATCGACCATCTCGCCATCCTTCTCTTCCTGCGAAATGATATAGTCGATACGAATAATGCCCGAAGCCCCTATTATGTCATAAATGGCCGATGTCAGCGCCTGCACCCTCTTGGTTGTCCCTTCCGACAAGCGCGCAGGAGTTATCTCCTCCACCTCACCGTTGTACTTTGCTCCGTAGTCGAAAAACTCGTTCTGACTAACAACCTCCGTAATAGGGAGCACTTGCCCGCCACCGTTGCGAGTCTTGTAAACACCGTTGGAAATCTCCGTGCCTGTAATTGCCGCCTCAATCATCACCTCACAACTCTCCTTGAAGGCTGCAGCTATAGCAGGCTGGATGTCGGCAACGGTCTTGCACTTAGTCACCCCGAAACTCGAACCACCCTCGTTAGGCTTGATAAAGCACGGAAGCCCCACTCTGCTCACGACATCCTCGTCGCTGACAGTCTGTCCTGCACGCAGAAGCATTGATTCAGCCACGCGTACGCCGAACCCCTTAAGGTACTGGTTCAGCACGAACTTATTGAACGTCATAGCCTCCACAAGAATGTTGCTCGTTGAATAAGGTATGCCCAAGAGTTCGAAATAGCCCTGAAGGATACCGTTCTCGCCAGGAGTGCCATGTATGGTTATGTAGGCAAAATCAGGGCGCACCACAGTACCACCAACCTCGAACGTGAAGTCATGGCGATTGACCGGAGCATTCACTCCACCATCAAGATGGGCCTCCCAAACTTGTCCTTTTATCTCAATTATATAGACATCAAACTTCTCCCTGTCTATCCACGAATTAATGCCCTGGGCACTACGCATGGACACATCGTGCTCCGACGAGTCGCCACCGGCAATTATTGCTACAATCTTTTTCATTATTATCGTCAACGATTCTTATCATTATAAACCAGACTAACACTCCTCATTTTTCATATACACACGCCATTTCTCAAAAAGGGCCTGCATATCTGACGGAATCTCAGAAGAGAACATCATCTCTTCCCCAGTACGCGGATGCACGAACCCAAGCGTTTTAGCATGAAGGGCCTGCCGAGGACAAATCTTGAAACAGTTGTCAACAAACTGCTTGTACTTGCTAAACTGAGTGCCTCGCAGAATCTGCTCGCCGCCATAGCGCGAGTCATTAAACAGCGTATGGCCTATATGCTTCATGTGAACACGTATCTGATGAGTTCGCCCTGTCTCAAGCACACATCGCACCAAAGTGACATAGCCAAATCGCTCCAGAACCTCGTAATGCGTAACGGCGTGCTTGCCAATCTCCGAATCAGGAGGGAACACAGCCATCTGCATGCGATCCTTCGGATGGCGCGCTATATTACCCTCGATACGCCCCTTATCCTCAGAGAAACTGCCCCAAACGAGAGCATTATATTCGCGCTTGGTCGTCTTGTTGAAGAACTGAATGCCCAGATGCGTCTTCGCCATCGCAGTCTTTGCCACAACAAGCAAACCGCTTGTGTCCTTGTCAATACGGTGAACCAGCCCAATCTCAGGGTCGTTAATGTCAAACTCCGGCTTGTCCTTCAAGTGCCAGGCAACGGCATTGAGCAATGTGCCGTGCCAGTTACCGAAACCAGGATGCACCACAAGACCTGCAGGCTTGTTTATTACCATAAGGTCATCATCCTCGTAGACCACATCAAGCGGTATATCCTCCGGAATGATATCATTGTCATACAGAGGGCGATCAAGCATGACCTTTATCACATCGCCAGGCTTAACCTTGTAGCTACGCTTGACAGGACGGTCGTTAGCCATAATGAACCCCGCATCAGCAGACTTCTGAATACGGTTGCGAGTCACCCCTGCCAACTGGTTAATCAGGAATTTGTCCACACGGAGCAACTTCTGCCCCTTGTCGGCAATCACACGGTAGTGCTCATAGAGTTGCGACGACTCATCATCGTCGTCATCCATGTCAGTATTAGCAAAATCATCAAGCGAAGAATCCAGTTCTTCAGCTTCCATCATATTCAAATCTATATCCGCCACAATCAAAGCAATTAAAAATCAGCATCAACACCCACAATGGAATCAAGCGCGACAGAACTATCAATATAAATTGTGTCGTCATCATAACCGGCACCAACGCACAGCGTTAACGGCAAGCCCTTAGAAATCCTCTGTTCAGCCGTAAGCCTGCGGCCATTCTGCTTAATGCCGACAACGAGATCTTTCGGCTCGTCCTCAACTTCCTCGTCTGCAGTCAATTTAAATCCCAAAGACTTAAGCTGAGCTTCAGCCTCACGGCGCGAGCAGTTGCCCACCAAGTCAGGCAAAACAACAAGAGGCTCATGATCCAGATTCTTTGTAAGATATACAATCCGCCCGCTCTTAACCTCATTGCCAGCCTTAGGCACCTGCCTAATAATTACTCCGGCAGGCATATCACGCTGAAATGTAGAGTCGGCAACTACAGCCTCAAGGCCAAGACTGCCAAGAGCAATCTCCGCCTCATAGACATTCTGACCAACCACATCTATGACCTCAACCTTCTCGCCATGATGAGTATAGTTGTCAAGAAATTGCAATCCTAACAAAGGGAATCCAATCAGAAGGACAAACATCAAAAGCACGTTTATCCAAAACACCTTTCCTGACCTCCCATTAAAATACGACTTCAGTCCCATCTGTAAGTATAAGTTATGTGTATATTCGGTTCAAAGGTACAAAAAAAAGCAGAAGTTATATATAAAACTCCTGCTTTTCATTATCATTATGGTAGTAAAATACAATATCTGCTAAAACCACAGCCTCATGCAACTACCTTAAATCAAAAGAGACGATTATTTTCCGTGGTGCTCGCTTGATACAGTAAGCTGCTTGCGGCCCTTCTTACGACGTGCAGCCAAAACTCTGCGTCCGTTGGCAGTAGCCATACGCTCACGGAAACCATGCTTGTTCACTCTCTTTCTGTTGTGAGGTTGGAATGTTCTTTTCATCTTTCTATATATTTTTAAGTTATTAATTCTTAATCAATACCCACAAAAATAAATCCGTTGCTTCATTACATCTCAATCAGCAACAAAACTTGACTTGGCAACTCTTTTTACCGAAATTATCCCAATCGGGTTGCAAAAGTAGTCATTTTTTATAAATCACCCAAAGTTTAAGACCTTTTTACGCATCTTTTTTTGTCATTTTATGAAAAAAGAGTACTTTTGCAGTCGATTTGCAACGGCACAAGTTGCAACGGCATAACTTAACAAGCAGTTGGTAAGTTTAAGTAAGAAAATAAAAAACATACCGGCTCATTAATCAACAAAAACATATAGAATTTATTTATGTTAGCAGGAGACATCAAGAAAAACGTATGCTTACGCATTGACGGCAGAATCTATGTAGTAATCGACTTCTTGCACGTTAAGCCAGGCAAGGGAAACACCGTGATGAGAACAAAGCTTCGCGACGTTGCAGACGGACGCGTACTCGAGCGCACATGGATCGTTAGTGCAAAACTTGAAGAAGTTCAGGTTGACCACCGCCAGTTCCAGTTCCTATACAAGGAAGGCGACGACCTCGTATTCATGAACAACGAAACTTTCGAGCAGGTCAACATCCCTCGCGACGTCATCACCGGCGTTGATTTCCTCAAGGAAGGCGACAACATCATGGCTGCAATCGATGCTTCATCAGACACAATCCTTACAGGCGAAGTTGCAACAAAAGTTGTTCTTCAGGTCACATATACAGAGCCAGGACTCAAGGGCGACACTGCTACAAACGCCACTAAACCAGCCACAGTTGAAACAGGCGCTGAAATCCGCGTACCTCTTTTCATCAACGAAGGCGACATGATTGAAGTTGACACTCGTGACGGTTCATACGTAACCCGCAAGTCATAAAATAAAACAAACAAAACAAAAAAACGGGGCATCCACTCAAGGATTTGCCCCGTTTTCTTTTTATCACATCTTTCGCACACATTCATTCTTCTTCAGCCTCGCGCTGTTTCTTTTCTTCTATCAACTGGAAGTCTTTAGGACGAAGAACAAAGTTTGTACCCAGATACTTCTCTCTAACCACCCTATTCTCAGCCAACTCTGGCGGAGCGCCCTTAAACAAGATTCGTCCCTCGAAAAGCAAGTAAGCGCGATCCGTAATGCAAAGAGTCTCCTGCACATTATGGTCCGTAATCAAGATTCCGATATTGCGGTCCTTCAACTTCCACACAATATACTGAATATCCTCAACCGCAATAGGGTCTACTCCTGCAAAAGGTTCATCAAGCATAATAAACTTCGGATCAATCGCCAAACAACGAGCTATTTCACAACGACGGCGCTCACCACCCGACAACTGATTTCCCTTATTCTTCCTAACCTTCTGCAAACGGAACTCATCGAGCAAACTTTCAAGTTTCTCACGCTGATATTCCTTAGAGCGGCCCGTCATCTCCAACACCGTAGCGATATTATCCTCCACGCTCATAGTGCGAAAAACCGAAGCTTCCTGCGCCAAATAACCGACACCGCACTTAGCACGTTTCGACACCGGATAATTAGTTATCTCCGTATCATTGAGGAAAACCTTGCCTCCGTTTGGCACGACCAGTCCCGTAGTCATATAGAAAGATGTAGTCTTACCCGCTCCATTAGGGCCCAAAAGACCGACAATCTCACCTTGGCGAACGTGAATAGACACATCATTAACTACCGTGCGCTTCCCGTAAGTTTTATAGAGGTTACGAGTATACAGAGTCATGCGATCGTCTGAAAACTCAGGAACCTGCTCATCACCTGCATTAGAGAAAGCAGGCTTTTTCAAATCATCAATATTACCCATTATGATGTCTTAAACCATCTTTTACTAAATTCACAACAACAAAAGTACAAATAGTTTGCCTAATTGTCGCCCTATGCATCGAAAAACAATGTTAAAAGCCGAATATTTGGGCGTTTTTTGCTACTTTTGCACACCTAAACGCTAAAAAATGCTATCTATCAAAAACAACATCGAGCACGTTGGACGCTATGTGCAACTAATGGGCAGAGCACTGGCCATCCCCGATCGATGGAGAATGTTTTATAAACAATATGTGACGGAAATGTTCCAACTTGGCTACAATTCCATAGGCATAGTGCTAATAATATCCTTTTTCATCGGTGCGGTAATCTGCCTCCAAATCAAACTTAACATCCAAAGCCCTTGGATGCCTGTTATGGTTGTAGGTTACACCACGCGTGAAATCATGCTCCTCGAGTTCTCCTCATCCATCATGTGCCTAATCCTTGCAGGAAAAGTCGGCTCAAACATCGCTTCTGAATTAGGCACGATGCGCATCACACAGCAAATCGACGCATTAGACATCATGGGCGTCAATTCCGCCAACTATCTGATAATGCCTAAAATCGCAGGGCTAATAACAATAATGCCCATACTTGTTACATTCAGCGTAGCAGCCGGAATATTGGGAGCCTTCGCAACCTCATTCCTTGGAACAACCACCGTATCCGAACTAATCATCGGATTCAGATATGAATTCAACCAGTGGTTCTTTTGGTGCGGAATAATCAAAGCCGTTGTCTACGCCTTCATCATAACCAGCGTCGCAGCCTACAAAGGATACACAGTCGACGGCGGTTCGGTAGAAGTGGGCAAGGCAAGCACCGACGCAGTGGTAACAAGTTCTATATTAATCCTTTTTGCAGACATATTCCTCACCAGATTGCTAACCTGATGCCGAAGTAAATTCGCAAAGAACTCCCATTATTACACATGATCGAAATAAAGAACCTATATAAATCGTTCGACGGCAAGGACGTTCTAAAGGATATCAATGCCACATTTCTTAACGGACAAACAAACCTGATAATTGGTCAAAGCGGAAGCGGAAAAACCGTCCTTATGAAGAACATCGTAGGGCTACTGACTCCGACCAAAGGCAACATATATTACGACGGAAGAGACTTCTGCACACTTTCTAAAAAAGAAAAAATTCTTTTACGAAGAGAAATGGGCATGATATTCCAAAGCGCCGCACTATTCGATTCCTTATCAGTTTTAGAGAACGTCATGTTCCCGCTAAACATGTTTTCTGACGCCCCGTATGAAGACCGCGTAAAGCGCGCTCGCATGTGCTTATCAAGAGTCAACCTCAATGGCACAGACAACAAGTTCCCTGGAGAAATCAGCGGTGGTATGCAAAAGCGAGTTGCTATTGCCAGAGCTATCGCATTGCAACCTAAATACTTATTTTGCGACGAGCCGAACTCAGGCTTAGACCCGAAAACCTCCATCGTAATAGACGAGCTCATCGCTGGTATTACTCATGAAGACAACATTACCACGATCGTTAACACACACGACATGAATTCGGTCATGGGAATAGGAGAAAACATTATTTTCATTTGTGAAGGCCGTGCCGAATGGACCGGCTCAAACAAAGAAATCATGGATGCAGACAACAAGCAACTTGAAGACTTTATTTTTGCCTCAGACATCTTGCGCCATGTCAAAAACGAGCACGACCGCAACAAGCAACTTTAAAAGCGGAGAAGGAGAGTATTAACGTCCCTTTGGCAATTCTATTCTAAAAGTAGTCCCTTTCCCTATCTCTGAATGCTTCACAAAGATCCTGCCTTTGTGATATTCCTCCACAATACGTTTTGCCAAAGACAACCCAAGTCCCCATCCACGAGACTTTGTTGTAAATCCAGGCTTGAACACATCCTTGTAATTATTCTTAGGAATGCCCTTCCCCGTATCCGTCACATCAATAACAACCAGCATTGGTTCGTCATACACATAAAGGTCAATCTTACCTTCACCTCCCATAGCATCCACAGCATTCTTACACAAATTTTCAGCAACCCACTCAAACAACGGAGCCACAATCAGCATCTCCACCCGCTCCATCGGGAAATGCGCAGTCAATTTCACCTTACTTGACACACGATGAGACATATAATCAACTACGCGTTGCAGAATTTCACACAAATCCTCCACTTTCGGCTCCGGAATAGAACCTATCTTTGAAAATCTATCAGCAATACGCTCAAGGCGTGAAATATCTTTAGTCATTTCCGGGATAAGTTCATCGTCTGGATAACTTTCACGAAGCACCTCCGCCCAAGCCATCAAAGATGAAATCGGCGTACCTAACTGATGAGCAGTTTCCTTAGACAACCCCACCCATACCTTATTCTGTTCCGCCTTCATCGATGAGAACAAAGCAAAGAACGCAATCAAAACAAAGATTACAACAACAGTCAGTTGAATATAAGGATAACGGGCAAGACGCTGAAGAATCAAAGAATCATCATAGCATATTTCAATATAATCAGCACCAGCCACATCATCAGTATTCACCTCCTGCATATTCAGATAAATCCTAATATTCCGTTCTTTACCCTTCATCTGCATAGCAGCAGACTTTACATCCTTCAAAGAATCCTCATAATTAGCAGCAAGAATATCAATATTCCTAAAATCCAAAACATTTCTTGCGCTATCCAGCACAACAATCGGAATTTTGTCATTACCATTGATAACCTTAAGAACAAGATTCAAATCAGTATTTTCATCAGCCGTGTTCAGCGACTTCATCGCTTCTGCCCAAACCTCCATGCTTTTAGCCTCTTCGCGTTGCAAGTCACGAATGAGGATATGTGATGTCACCAACGATGCTATTGCTATAAAAACAGCAACAACGACCAACAGAGTCTTTAGCTTACCTATTTTTTCAATCCCGAACATTAATGATTATGAATATTGATTTTTTTGCTGTTCACAAAGTTACTACCGAATCGTGCTTTTTCCAAACCGTTTCAGAAAAAAGTGAAGAGCCCTGCAGGAATTAAAAAGGCTGATAGGTTATAAGGTTATACAAAAAATGCAGGGCCCGAACCTTTGTGGAACGGACCCTGCACATGAGGACGGCGGCGACCTACTCTCCCGCATTGCGGTGCAGTACCATCGGCGCGGCCGGGCTTAACTTCTCTGTTCGGGATGGGAAGAGGTGGAGCCCCGGCGCTGTAGCCGCCTGAAT